>Ga0116170_10005151_pt1 | contig 11771 bp, 12 predicted proteins | sample AD_JPNHW1_MetaG_FD_89797 | JGI IMG/M metagenome (GOLD analysis project Ga0116170, IMG submission 89797) | Active sludge microbial communities of municipal wastewater-treating anaerobic digesters from Japan - AD_JPNHW1_MetaG | ecosystem: Engineered > Bioreactor > Anaerobic > Digestate | place... | reverse complement strand
CGCATCCGGATGAGCGACGCCATAGGGGACACGGGTATTTACATCCGCTCGATGGCTTCACGCGGGGCGCTGGGCGGGATTTCCGCCCGCACAGAAGCGCTGAGCGAGGTGTTTGACGCGGCTGGGTACGTGTATATCCTTATTGAAACGGTAGGAGCGGGGCAATCGGAGGTAGAAATCGCGCGGCTGGCACACACCACCATCGTGGTGGACATCCCAGGGTTGGGCGATGACATCCAAAGCATCAAGGCTGGCATCCTGGAAATCGCGGATATTTTGGTGGTCAACAAGGCAGACCGGCCGGGAGCCCAGCAAAGCCTCAATTTCTTGCGCAACATGATTGAGATGGGTTTTCGGACCACCGCGCCACGCTTTGGGCACCACAAGCTGGCTGGGATGGTCGCTTCTGAAGGGACACAAATTACGCAAACCCAAGGATGGCTGCCACCGGTGCTGATGACCATCGCGACGAAAGCGGATGGAATCCCACAGCTGATAGAAGAAATCCTGAAACACGCCGAATACCTGCGGGAAAGCGGCGGTTGGCGCGCGAAAGAAGCCGCCATCCTGCGGCACAACATCGAGAGCCTGGTGGCAATCGCGCTTTGGGAAGCATGGAAGGGACGGGTGCCTGATGAAGGGCTGGAGGAACAAGTGGCACTCGTAATGAATCGACAACAAAGCCCAAGGGAGGCCGCGAGGCAGCTATTGGCGTATAATCTGAATATAAAGACATCATCATCGGAGTAATTAAAAATGAACAGAACAACAATCGCTGACCTGAAGAACCACATTGGTGAGCAGGTCAAAATTCAAGGCTGGCTGCAAACGCTGAGAGACCAGAAGAGCATGCAATTCCTGGTGGTGCGCGATTTCACTGGTTTGGCACAGGTGGCCCTGTGGAAAAAAGGCAACCCGGAATTAGCCGCGCTCATCTCCACCCTGGGGACTGAATCCGCGCTGACGCTGACCGGCAAGGTGGTGGAAAACGAAGTGGTACGGCTGGGCGGGCTGGAAGTGCAGCTGGAGAGCGTCACAGTTGAAAGCAACGCCGAGACGCCGCTGCCGTTTGAAATCACCGCTGAGACGCTGCCGGAGCTGGATTATCGGCTGGATTGGCGTTACCTGGATTTGCGACGTGAGCGTAACAGGCTCATCTTCCAGGTGCAGACCACGATGGAAAACGCGATGCGGGCTTACTGGCTTGAAAACGGCTTCATGGAAATGCACTCCCCAAAAATCATGGGCGCGCCGAGCGAGTCCGGTGCTGAACTGTTTAGCTTGAAGTATTTTGAAACCACGGCGTACCTGTCGCAATCGCCACAGTTTTACAAGCAGATGGCGATGGCGGCCGGGTTTGAACGAATTTTTGAGATTGGCCCAGTATTCCGGGCGGACCCTTCGTTCACGTCACGGCATATGACCGAATTCACCGGCGTGGATTTTGAAATGAGTTGGATTGAAAGCCATGAGGACGTCATGACGTTCGCGGAAAATTGGCTGGCGTACGTTTATGCCGAGGTGAAAGCCAGGCACGGAGACGCCATCAAGGAAGTATTTGGCGTGGAGCTGGAGGTGCCGCAGGTTCCGTTCCCGCGGCTGACCATGTCGGAAGCGTATCAAATTTTGAAGGACCAGGGCTACAAACTGCCACCCGAACGCAAGGGCGACCTGGACCCAGGCGCGGAACGCGCATTGGGCGCGTACGTCAAGGAAAGATTTGGCAACGATTTCGTCTTCGTCAAGGACTGGCCCATTGCCGTGCGGCCGTTCTACCACATGCGTTTTGAAGATAGGCCTGAACTGACGAAGAGCTTTGACCTTTTGGGGCGTGGGCTTGAAATTACGACCGGGGCGCAGCGCGAACACCGCTTTGAGGTGTTGAAAAACCAGGCCATGGAAAAGGGACTGACACTGCCCCCCATCCAGAACTACCTAAACTTCTTTCGTTACGGCTGCCCGCCGCACGGTGGATTGGGGTTGGGCTTGAGCCGGCTGTTGATGGTGATGCTGGACCTGCCGAACATCCGGGAAGCTGTATACCTGTTCCGCGGGCCAAACCGATTGGAACCATAGAGGCGCAATGGCTTTCGTTTACGGTGAAAGAATCAGGCTGAGAGCCGCGGAGCGCGCGGACATCCCGATGTTTGTGCGCTGGTTCAGCGACCCCGAGGTTACCGAGTACCTGCTGACGAACATTCCATTTGGACTGGCTGACGAGGAAATCTGGTTTGAGGCGATGATTCGGGGCCCCAAGGAAGAACATGTGCTGGTCATCGAAGCCAGGATGGAAGGCGTAGAGAGCGGTTGGACGCCGGTTGGTAACACCTCCTTTATGGACCTGGACGCGACCAATCGCAGCACAGAAATCGGCATTGTTTTGGGCGAGAAGGAATACTGGAACCGTGGTTTTGGCACCGATGCGATGAAGACCATGCTACGGCACGGGTTTGAGAATTTAAACCTGCATCGCATCTGGCTGAGGGTTTTCACCCCCAACCTGCGGGCTATCAGGGCTTATGAAAAAGCGGGTTACGTCCTTGAGGGAACTTACCGCGAAGCGCAATTTTTGCACGGGCGGTATATTGATGTACATGTGATGAGCGTTTTGAAACACGAATGGGATAAGACCAATCCAAAGGAAGGTAAGGATAAATGACAAGTCCAAAGACACAGCACAGCATGCTGTACGGGAACATCCGCCTGTTTGCCGGTACGGCCTCACCGGAACTTGCCCAGGAAGTGGCTGACCAATTGGGGGTGGAGCTTTGCGGCAGGGATGTCATCGAATTTACCAATGACAACCTGTTCGTCAAATTACACTCGTCCGTACGCGGACAGGATTGTTACATCATCCAAACCACCTCCATGCCAGTGCATCGCAACCTGATGGAGCTGTTAATCCTGACCCAAACACTCAGGTTGGACTCGGCCGGCCGCATCACCGTGGTGGTGCCCTACATGTGCTATGGCCGGTCTGACCGGAAAGACCAACCGCGCGTTCCGATTACCGCGCGCCTGGTGGCAGACATGATTGAAGTGGCCGGGGCGGACCGGTATGTGACCATGGACTTACATGCCGGCCAAATCCAAGGCTTTTTCTCCATCCCAGGGGATGTGCTTTCAGGGTATCACATCCTGAAACCTTATCTGTTGAACCTGGTCAAGACGCTTAAGAACCCAGTCATCCTGACGGCTGACCTGGGGTTTGCCAAGACGGCGCGCCGGTATGGGCAGGCACTGAACCTACCGCTGGCATTCATTGAGAAACGACGGGTTGACAACAAGGAACACGCGGAAGCGCTGACCATCATTGGCGATGTGCGCAACCGTGACGTTTTACTAATTGACGATGAAGTTGATACGGGCGGTTCGATGTGTCAGGCGATTGAACTGGCCAAGCTGAATGGCGCGCTGGACGTGCGCTTGGTTTTCATTCACCCTGTGCTTTCCAGCAACGCAGTTGAGCGGCTGGCCGCGCAACCAGTGAAGGAATTCATCACGACCAACACCATACCTATCGCCCCGGAACGACGGGCGTTGTTCGGCGACCGGCTGACGGTGCTGAGCATTGGACCTTTGCTCGCGGAAGTCATCAAGCGGGCGAACGAAGGCACGAGCGTCGGCGCGATGTTTAACGAGTAGCGCGGCAAACGCGAGTGATTGCTCCTTTGCCTTATGCCTGAACTCCCCGAAGTGGAAACTATCCGGCGGATTTTGACCACCGGTACTGAAGAGGCGCCCTCCATCATTGGTCAGTGCGTGCGTACCACGGAATTGCTGTGGGAAAGAACGCTGGCCTACCCCTCGCCTGAGGAATTCGCGCGGGAACTACCGGGCCAGCAGGTGTTGGGGCTTGGACGACGGGGGAAATTCCTTATTATCAAATTCAGTCAGGACAGCCTGGTGTTCCACCTGCGAATGAGCGGGGACCTGGGCATGAGCCTGGTTAGCGAGCCGGCAAGGCATGACCGACTGCGGGTGATATTCGAATCAGGCTGGGTGTTGAGCTTCAATGACACCCGGAAATTCGGAAGAGCGTGGCTGGTAAAAGACCCTGAAGAGCTCTTGGAGGGGCTGGGGCCGGAGCCCACATCTGTTGAACTGGATGGGGGAGGCTTTGGGCGCAGGTTGGGGCAGAAAAACCGGCAAATCAAACCACTTCTGATGGACCAGCATTTTTTGTCAGGGCTGGGAAACATATACACAGACGAAGCGCTTTTCAGGGCCGGCATCCACCCCGCGCGACTGAGCTGGTCGCTCTCAGAGGGGGAGGCTGAAAGGCTTTTGGAGGCCATCCGCGAGACACTTGAGGATGGAATCCGGCACAATGGCTCGAGTATCGATTGGGTGTACCGGGGCGGAAATTTCCAGAACTACTTCCGGGTTTACCAACAGACCGGCAATGCCTGCCCGGTATGTGGTCAGACCATCCAAAAAATCGTGCTGGGGCAGCGCGGTACGCATTTTTGCGAACACTGCCAACCGTTCAAGAAAGGTTAACGCATGTACGAAAAACTGGCTTTTGTATACGACTACTTCGTCAACTGGAAGTCCAGACTGGCGTTTGAAATGCCATTTTTGCTTGAACAACTGGGAAGCCTGAGGGAAGACCGGGGAGCGGTGAGAGTGTTGGATACGGCGTGTGGCACTGGGCAGCATGCCATCGCGCTGGCTGAGGCCGGTTTTGAGGTTACCGGCACGGACCTGGTACCGCAGATGGTGATGATGGCCAAAGCCAACGCTGAGGCGGCGGGTCAGCGGGTTCGCTTCAGGACTGCAGGGTTTGGAGCCATCGCGACGGCTTTTGGTGAGGCAGAGCAGTTTGAGGCCGTGCTGTGCCTGGGCAACTCACTGCCGCATGTGCAATCCAGGCAGGAATTGACGCTGGCGCTGGAGGATTTTGCCAAGGCGCTGGTGCCAGGCGGGTTGCTTTTGCTGCAAATGCGGAATTTTGACATGGTTACGCGCACGCGCAACCGCTGGATGGAGCCACAATCGGTGACTGGGAACGGCATTGAGCATCTTTTCCTGCGGTTTTACGATTTTGAACCCAATGGGATGATCCAGTTCAACATCCTCAGTATGAACCGCAAGGGTTCCGCGCCGTGGCAGATTGAGCAGACGGCCACTATGCTTTTGCCCATCCTCTCAGAGGACCTGTTGGGGTTGCTTAAGAATGATTTTGAGCAGATTCAATGCTTCGGCAGCATGAAGCCCGAGGCATACGATGCCGAAAAGAGCGGCGATTTTATCGTCAGCGCGCGCAGGAAGAGTTAGCGATAGACGGCCCGGTTGGCCGCTTCAGAGTATCCCCAGGCGGGACGTGGAGCGGGTCTTTTTGCGGTTTTGAAGCCACCACTGCACGGTTTCCTTAATGGATTGGGTGAGGGGGCGGGATTCGAAACCCAGGTTTTGCCTGGCTTTTTCAGAAGAGATATTGGAATTGCTGATAAGTGTCTCGATGGAGTAACGCGTGAAGCGCGGTTTGGTGCGCGTTAGCTTGTAGTAGACCTCTGCCAGGGGGGCGACCAGCCTGGCGAGCTTTAGGGGGAAGTGCAACTCGAACGTGTGGATACCGGCGCTCTGCTGTACGAGGCGGCGCATGGTGCTGACCTTGATATGCTCACCGGAAAGCAGGTAGACCTCCCCCGCGCGACCCTTTTCGGCAGCGAGGATATGGCCCCTGGCCACATCGCGCACGTCCACGAAGTCAAAACCGCCGTCGGTGGAAATTGACGGTTTGTTTTCCATCCATTCCAGAATCATTTCGCCCATTTCAGAACGGCGGTAATCGTGAGGGCCAATAACGCCAGTAGGACAGACAATGACCGCGTCCAACCCCTCTCGGGCAGCCTGGAGGACAAGGAGCGAGGCGGCTGCCTTGGTGCGGTCGTATGGGCCGGCAGGGTTATCGGCGTCGAACTTGAGCAGCTCGGTTATTTGCCGGCCATCTTCCGCGCGCTCAAGCGCGTGGATGGAGCTGGTGTAGACCAGGCGTTTGACGCCCTTTTCCCGGGCAATTTGGATGACGTTGCGGGTGCCCTCCACGTTGACACGGGTCATCAGGTCCAGCTTGTCAGGCGTGATGGCCACGAGCGCGGCCATGTGAAAAAGGGTATCTACCCCCTCAAAAGCTTTACGGAGAGAGTCCAAGTCCAGGATGTTACCTGATACCATTTCCACCGGAACTCCTTCCAGGGAGCGGGTATCCTCGCCGGGGAGAATCAAACAGCGGACAGCCTCGCCACGCGCGACGAGCTCACGAACCAAAACATTCCCAAGGTGCCCCGCGGCACCAGTGACCATAATCATGATTTACTCCTCATGCCATCGAGCAATTGTCCGAGGCCATAAGCGGTTTGTAGGGGCCAGTTGACAGCATCGCGGTAAAGGGCAGCCTGAAGCAGGTAACCCATGAAAAACGCGATGAGCAGAAAAGCCGCCTGGGAAGGGTCGGTATCGCGCTTAAGCGAACCTTCAGCGATACCCTTGCGGACCAGTTGTTCAAAGAACTGTTGGAAATGACGATACGGCGTGAGCGCCTCTTGCCAGATATCCTCGTCGAGAATGGCTTGGCGCCAGAAATCCATCAAAATAGGAAAGCCGTGGGGAGCGGCATCGAAGGCCATGCTGATTCGCCCGTTGAGGGCAAGGAGATATTCGGGGACTGGCAGAGAACCGGGTTGCTGGTCGACGACCTCTGCGGTGAACAGCTTAATCCATTCGTCCATCATGCCGAGGAAAAGCGCTTGCTTGGACTGAAAGTGGTGGTAGAAGGCCCCTTTGCTGACCTCCGCGTGCTGGCAGATATCCTGGACACTGGTGCCATCGTAGCCATGCTGCGAAAAGAGGAGCATGGAGGCTTGGAAAATTCTATCTTTGGTTGAAACTTTTGTCATTTTAGTCCAGGGTAACATAATAGACCGACCGGTCGGTCTAATAGTAGACCAGATGGTCAAATGAGTCAAGGGTAAGCTGGAAAGTGAAGAGGGTTTTCGCTGGCAGGGGCAGCGAGTTTCGGTATAATCATGGGAGCACCCATAATCAAGGAGAAACATGATGAAAATCGCGATTGCTTGTGACCATGCTGGCTTGGAGCTGAAAAGCGCCCTCAAAGCGTATCTTGACAGCCGGATGATCCCTTATGAGGATTTTGGGACCGATGGCACGGCAAGCGTGGATTATCCGCGTTACGCGGAAAAAGTGGCCAAGGCCGTGCTTTCAGGGCAATTTGAGCGGGGATTGCTCATTTGTGGGACAGGGATTGGCATGTCCATTGCCGCAAACAAATTCGCGGGCATCCGGGCTGCCGCGTGCAGCGAGCCGTTTTCCGCCATTCTTTCGCGCCGGCATAATAACAGCAACGTGCTGTGCATGGGCGCGCGGGTGGTGGGCACCGGCCTGGCGACGCTCATCCTGGAAGGCTGGCTGAATGCCGGGTTTGAGGGCGATCGCCATCAGCGCCGGCTGGACATGATTACGCGCATCGAGCTGGGCAACCAGCCCCCCACGCCACGGCAAGAAACGCCTTCCGAGGCTACCAGCCCGGTGGAAAACAAACTACTGGACGAGGATACCAAGCCTGTGGACGCGAATGGATAACGCGACTCTTGTGAGTGGGCCTTCCCAAAAAGCAAGCCAGATGAAGACCAAGAACACCCAACCAGAACCAACAAGGAGCCAAAATGAGATACAAAGTGTTCGGAGATAAACTACCCGCCGTGACATTGCAGTTCGACGCGGGGGAGAGTATTTATACCCAGGCCGGCGGTATGACCTGGATGACAGACAACTTCACTATGGAAACCAACGTCAAGGGTGGACTGATGAAGGGGCTTGGACGCATGTTGAGTGGCGAGTCGCTGTTCATGGCCACTTACACCGCTAATGCCAGCGGGGCCGAATTGACCCTGGCCTCCACGCTGCCTGGTACCATCATCCCACTACAACTTGATGGGAGCGTTCAATACATCGCCCAAAAGCAGGCCTTTTTGTGCGCGACGCCCGGGGTTGAGCTTTCGACCTATGTGAACAAGTTCAAGACCGGTCTATTTGGCGGTGAGGGCTTTATCATGCAACGCCTGAGCGGTAGAGGGCTGGTCTTTTTGGAAATTGATGGCACCGTGCTGGAAAAAGACCTGCAACCCGGTGAACGGTTGAAGGTGGATACCGGTAACCTGGCGCTGTTCGAATCCCAGGTGCAATATAGCGCGGAAACAGTGAAGGGATTTGCGAACGTCCTATTTGGCGGGGAAGGATTGTTCCTGAGCGTGGTGACCGGCCCGGGCAAGGTGTGGCTGCAAACCATCAACGCGAGCAGTTTTGCTTCAAGGCTAATTCCCTATATGCCCAAACGAGGAGACTAACCTCTCCTAGACAAAAGAACCGGAAGTAAGCTCTTCCGGTTCTTTTTTATTGCAACTGGCGGACCATGTAGAGCTGGCCGGGCTCAAAACCACGGGCAGCATAGTAATCGCGCGTGCCGACAGCTGATATGACCGCGAGGTGGCGATAACCGCGCGCACGGGCAATCTCTGCCGCGACCTCGATCAGGCGCTTGCCGAGCCCGACATGCTGGGCGGCACCCAGGCGTTCGGAGCCGACCTCCAGCGACTGGCCAAACACATGCACTTCCCGAATGATGGCCGCGCTGGCGAGATCCGGAATGTTGAGCCAGTTGGGCTCGCCAGGGAGGGAAAGACGCAGGAAACCAGCAAGTTCGTCAGTGGGAGTGTCGAAGGAGAGGAAGTACTCCGTGGCGTGCCCAGCGCGGTAAACCAATTCGTGGAGGTCCAGGTTGGCAGGGTCTACGCGGCCTTTACGAATTTCGCGGCAACGGACGCACTGGCAGCGGGTGCCACGAGCCGCAAGCTCACGGGCGACATCCTGCCGAAGGCTGGTGTTCAGGTTGCCGGCGACGACATTGGTGGAGGGGATGTCGCGGATGACCCGGTTGATACGGCAGAAGCGGGGAACGTTCGGTTTGATGTCGGCGAGGAGGTCGATAAGCTGCTGTTCGGTGTAAGGCTGGTATTCACCGCGTTGCCAGTATTGGTAGAGCGCCGCGTTTCTTAACAGCTGGCAGGGATAGATTTTTAGTTCGTCCGGTTGCAAACCGCCATCCTCCCAGAGACGTTGAAAATCCTCTCGGTCGCTCGCAAGCGTGGCGCCCAGGAGATTGGGCATCCAGTGGGCGACAATCTTAAAGCCGGCTGCGCGGGCCATGGCGACGGCTTCCAGTGCTTCGGCAACCGTGTGCCCACGCTGGTTGAGCTCGAGGATATGGTCATCCATGCTTTGGATACCGACCTGGAGCTTGGTGACGCCCATGCGGCGGTAGGCCATCAGCTCTTCGCGGGTAATCAGGTCAGGTCGGGTTTCAACCACCAGGCCAACGTTACGATGCCGGGCGCCAACGTTGCGGTCGTGGACCTCAGCGAGGGGAACATCACCACGGTTATCCTCCGGGTTTTCGCCGTTGAGTGCCTCGAAACAGCGCCGCACAAACCATTCCTGGTAGGGCTTGGGGTAAGCCGTCCAGCTGCCGCCCAGGATGAGCAGCTCAATTTTGTCGGTGGGATGACCCACCTCGCGCAGCGCCTGGAGGCGGGAAGCCACCTGGCGGTAGGGGTCAAAATCGTTCTCCACGCCGCGGCGCGCGCCGGGTTCGTCGGAGAGGTAGGATTGGGGCATGTTCTCTTCCGTGGGGCAGAAAATGCAGTGACCCGGACAGGGGCTTGGACGAGTGAGGACCGTGATGGTGGTCACACCGGAGAGAGTGCGGACGGGCTTCATGCGAATGGCTGCCAGTAGAGCAGGGTCAGGGGACCACTCCCCCCTGCTCACCAGGTCATCATAGGCGGCGACCAGGGTATGCTTGGCCAAAAAGCCCGCCCCAGCAGGCAAGGGATGGGCACGCAAGGCAGCACGCGGTTCAGCGCCTGCCCGGATTTCCTCGAGCACCTGGCGGGCCAGGGTAAGATCATCGGGGGTGATTTCACGTTTTTTGCGCCAGGCTTCTTTCGCGTCCATGCCAGTATTGTAACTGCTTCCCGGAAGGATGGCGGGGCGTGTCAACCCTGTTATACTCAGCATATGCAAAGCACATGGAGCATGCGGAAAGAAATCCAGGAGCAGCTGCTGGCGCAAAACCAGCAGTTTTACGATACCTACGCGCACTCATTTTCAAGCACACGACACCGCGTGCAACCCGGCGTAAAGCGGCTGTTGCCCATGCTACTGGCGGGGAATTCCGTGCTCGATCTGGGCTGCGGGAATGGCAACCTGGCCACCGAACTGGCGGCGCAAGGTTACCAGGGAGCCTATGTTGGCCTGGACAACAGCCCAGCCCTGTTTGAGCACGAGCTCGAGACCCCCCTGCCAGGCGGGCATGGAAATGCCGTGTTCAGGCAGGCCGACTTTAGCATGCCAGACTGGCCAGTGAGCCTGGAGGGACAGCAGTTTGAGCGTGTAGTGAGCTTTGCCGTGCTGCATCACCTCCCCGGGGAGGACCTACAAGCGGATTTTTTTAGGTCTACGGCCCAGGCGTTGGCACCGGAGGGGATGCTGGCAATCTCCACCTGGCAGGTTTTGAACAGCGTTAGGCTGAAGGCAAGGGTGCAGCCCTGGAGCGCCATCGGCATCTCGGAGGATGAGGTTGGTCCAGGAGACCTGCTGATGGACTGGCGCGCGGAAAAACAGGAAGCCACGCCGGTGCTGCGTTACGTGCACCATTTCAACGAGGAAGAACTCATTTGTTTGGGAAAAGCCGCCGGGTTGAGGCTGGTGGAAAGGTTTTTTTCGGATGGCAAGGAAGGAAACCTGGCCTTGTACCAGATCTGGCAAAAGCCCGCGAATTAGCCGAGCGCGACATCCAGGAACATCATTACCGCGAAACCAAGCATGACGCCGATGGTGGGAATGTCGGAGTGGTTGAGTGATTCGCGTTTAGATTCCGGAATTAATTCCTCTGCGACGACGTAAATCATGGCGCCGGCAGCGAAGGCGAGCGCGTAGGGGAGGAGACCGCGCATGGTAGTGACGGCAACCGCGCCAATCACCGCGGCAATAGGTTCCACCAGGCCGGAAGCCTGGCCAATCATGAAGGCCTTGCCCTGGCTCATTTTTTCGCGGCGCAGGGGTACGGAAACGGCCATGCCTTCGGGGAAGTTTTGGATGCCGATGCCGAGCGCGAGAGCGATGGCCGAACTGAGCGAGGAATTGCTGAGACCAATGGCGGAGGCACCGAAGGCCACCCCTACAGCCAAACCTTCGGGGATGTTGTGGAGGGTAATCGCGAACACGAGCAACACGCTGCGCTGCCAGGAGCTTTTGAGGCCCTCGGGGGATTCGTCGCCCGGGTGAAGATGGGGAAGAATTTTATCCACCGAGAGAAGGAAAACGCCACCGGCAAGGAAACCGAGCGTGGCAGGCATCCAAATCGGGATGCCCTGGCCGGCAGATAGTTCGATGGCGGGGGCAAGCAGGGAGAAGTAGCTGGCGGCAATCATCACGCCGGCAGCGAAACCAAGCATGCCATCCAACACTTTTCGGCTGATTTCCTTGCCAAGGAAGACGCCAGCAGCGCCCGCGGCGGTCATGCCCCAGGTGAAGGCAGTTGCCAGCAATGTCTGTAAAACAGGACTCAGGTTACTCAGAAACGTATTCATGACGTGCCTCGGAAATGTTATGATTCATCAGGGAGTAATTTTACTTTGAATGCCATGATTTCAGGGACGGGTTTAGACCAGGAGAACGGGCAGCCGGTT
>Ga0116170_10005149_pt1 | contig 11773 bp, 12 predicted proteins | sample AD_JPNHW1_MetaG_FD_89797 | JGI IMG/M metagenome (GOLD analysis project Ga0116170, IMG submission 89797) | Active sludge microbial communities of municipal wastewater-treating anaerobic digesters from Japan - AD_JPNHW1_MetaG | ecosystem: Engineered > Bioreactor > Anaerobic > Digestate | place... | reverse complement strand
TGGCCGAATTCTCATCGCTCATGAAGCCTGAAAGGCCCGCGGCTCAGGAACCGCTCAGACGGCGCCGCTCAGTCAAACCGGGCGACGAAGCGTAGCGCCAGGTCCGCGCTTCGCCGGATGCCGACGCGCGGCGTGGCGTCAATCGCGGCAGGGGGCCGTCCGCCCCGGATCACAATCGGGCCGCTTGTCAGATCACAGCCGTTTTCCGCCAATGTGATCCCGGCCGTGCGCGTCAGTGTTCCCGGCCCGCCGCCAAGCCCTTCAACCGCTCGGATCAGCACACAGCCTGGCGTTCCGGCCGGTTCTGCCACCACGTTCAGGCAGTGGTGAATCCCGTAGTTGAGAAAAACGTAGGCGTGCCCCGGTTCTCCAAAGAGCACTTCCGTGCGCGCCGTCCGGCCGCGCCGCGCATGCGCCGCCTGGTCGCCCTCAGGCAGGTACGCTTCCACTTCGGAAATCCGCCCGCCGCGGCCACTGAACTCCAGCACGCACCCCAACAGAGCCCGCGCCACCTCAACAGTGGCGCGCGAATAGAAACGCCTCGGTAGGATACGCCCTTTCATGTCGGGTTACGCTATGTGAGAGTACCACTCGCGCATGAGACTCTTCATCGGCCTCGACGTTCCCTGGCAGATCCGTCGTAACCTTGAGCTTGTCCTCCAGCATCTGAAGCCCAAGGCCGAGATCGCCTGGAGCCAGCTCGGCAACCTCCATGTCACCACCAAGTTCGTGGGTGACTGGCCCGACTCCCGCCTCGACGAACTCAAATCGGCCCTTGCCTCCATCCCCCTTCCCGGTGAGTTGAAGATCACAATCCGCGGCATCGGCTGGTTCCCCAACCCCCATCAGCCCCGCGTCCTATTCGCCGGTATCCAAGGTCCACCTGAACTCGCTGCGCTGGCCGCTTCCACCGAATCGGTCTGCGAATCGTTTGGCATCCCAGCGGAACGCCGCGACTTTCGCCCGCACCTCACATTGGCCCGGGTCCGGACACCTAAACCGCTGTTCGAACTCAAGCGCGCCATTGCGGAAATGCCCGACGACCGCTTCGGCGAATTCCAGTCCACGGAATTCCATCTCTACAAGAGCGAACTCCGGCCCCAGGGGGGTTCCATCTACACCAAACTGGCCTCGTACACCTTGATCCCATGACTCCACTGATCGTACTCATCGCCGCTTACCTTCTCGGCGGCGTCCCCTTCGGTTACCTCCTGGTCCGCCTCAAGACCGGCAAGGATGTCCGCGATATGGGCAGCGGCAATATCGGCGCGACCAACGTCCTGCGAACCACCGGCCGCGCCTTCGGCATCTTTACCCTGCTGCTCGACATCGCCAAAGGCTGGTTCGCCGTCTGGCTGATGGGCCGCATGACGGGCCTCGATCCCGCCTGGATGGCCGCTTCCGGCGTCGCTGTCGTCCTTGGACACGCCTTCCCGGTTTTTCTCAAGTTCCAGGGCGGCAAGGCCGTGGCCAGCTTTGTCGGCGTGGCTCTGGCGCTGGCGCCTCTCGCCCTACTCGCCGTCGTGATCGTCTTCGTTCTCGTCGTCGCCAGAACCCGCTTCATTTCGCTCGGATCCATCCTCGGGGCGGCCCTGTTCCCGCTCGCGGTGTGGCTGCTCTATCACCCTGGCTGGCAGGTGATGGCCTCCGTGACATTCTGCGGACTATTCATCGTTTGGCGTCACAAGTCCAACATCGGCCGCCTGCGCGCGGGCACCGAAAACGTCTTCCGCTTCGGAGGCAAGAAGTGAATCGGCTGGCAGTGATCGGGGCGGGAAGTTGGGGCACGGCCCTAGCGCTGACGCTCGCCCAAAAGCACTCCAGTGTCCGCCTGTGGGTCTATGAGGCCGACCTCGCCGAATCGATCAACCGCACTCGCGCAAACGATGTCTTCCTACCCGGCTTCACCCTCCCTGGGAATGTCGAGGCGGGAACCGATCTTGCGTGGACTGTCGATGAAGCCGAGACCGTGCTCGGCGTCATGCCGTCGCATCACGCACGCTCGATCTACTCCCGGCTCGCCCCGCACGTGGCCCCGGACATGCTCTTCGTCAGCGCGACCAAGGGTCTAGAACAGGACTCCCTGCGGCGCATCTCGGAAGTGATCGGTGACGTAATCAAGCCGCGTTTCACCCCGCGAGTCGGTGTCCTGAGCGGGCCCACCTTCGCCCGCGAAATCGCCCGAGGCGAACCCGCCGCCATTGTCATCTCATCAAGCGATGCCGAACTCGCGCGCACGATCCAGCAACGTTTCGCCGGACCGTCCTGGAGGTTGTATACGAATGCGGACCCTGTCGGAGTCGAGATCGGCGCGGCCCTGAAAAACGTAATTGCCATCGCCGCCGGAGTCTGCGCCGGGCTTGGCCTGGGCGCCAACACCATGGCTGCCCTCATCACGCGCGGACTGGCCGAGATCACCCGGTTGGCGGTCGCCGCCGGCGGCAGCGCCAGGACTTTGGCTGGCCTTGCTGGTCTCGGCGACTTGGTCCTTACCTGCAACGGCGAGCTCAGCCGCAATCGCAGCGTCGGCTATCAGCTTGGCCAAGGCAAATCACTCGAACAGATTCTCTCCGGCATGCGCATGGTTGCCGAAGGCGTCCAGACCACATCGGCTGCCGTCGCCCTCGCCGCCCGTCACGGCGTGGAAGTCCCCATCGCCGCACAGATGCACGCCGTGCTCTACGAGAATAAACCGGCCCGCGCCGCGTTGCGCGACCTTATGGAACGTTCGCTCAAGGAAGAGTGAGCCGCTGACGGATGCGCGCGCCCCTTACAGATTCCGCAGCACGAACGATATCAGGTGGTAGCCATCGATGTACTTGAATGGCGTTTCGCCCAACGTGTAGTGTGCACAGGGCAGAACCACTTCCTTGAAGTCCAACCCGTACTGCCGCGCCATGGCGGTCGTCTGGCGGGAGAATTCGGGCAGGAAGGTCGTGTCGTACTTCGAGTACAGGAACATCGACCGTTTCTTGTGCATAGCGAACTTGTCGAAGTAAGCGGTCGGGCTGATGGGCATCCACAGGTCGCGCAGCGTGTCGCGGCTGACGTGGCCTTCCAACCCCTGCACGACGTGGATCGTTGAAAGTCCTGTCCAGACAACGTCGGCAAAGTAGGTCGAGCAATGGTTAAAGGCGTTGACGACGAGCCGCGGATCGTGCGCGCTGGCCAGGAATGCGAAGCACGAACCAAGCGATGTTCCAACCACGGCGATGCGCTCTGCGCCCTGTCCGGCGAGCCAGTCGGCCGCTGCTCGGATGTCGATCACTGCCTGGCGTGTGGCATCTACCGTGCGCCCGATGTTCGAACTGACGGCGTAGTCAGCGCGTTCAAGTTCGGCCGGCATCCGGTAATCGTGATAGGGCAGGCTCAATCTCAGCGCTGGCGTGCCGAAACGCTGATACGCGCGTGCCAGTGCGTTGTGCGCGTCACGCGGGGCGTTCCAGTGTGGCAGCACCAGCACGGCCTTGTGGCGCTTCTTGGCAGGGAACCACTGGCCGTGAACGACGTTGTTTTCGGGATAACGCGTGCGCACTGGCGACGTGAAGCGCAGTACGCCGTCGCGCAGCTTATAGTCGGACGGCGGCTTGTAGCCGAAAAACTCCTCGCTGCGCTCGATCGCCCGGCGCCCCAGCGCGGTCAGCCATTCGGCCTCGCTCAACTCGCCCCTGGGGATTTCGCGCGCCGCCGGCCAGGTCTCGGCCCAGTCCAGCCCCCATTCAAAGGGCCGCACCACCCGGTTGGTGGCCCGGAAGCAGAGACTCTCCTCCCAGCGGTTCATCCAGCGGGCGTACAAAGATCCGTCGGCACTCATCGGAAGGTTCAATTGTCAGGTTATCATCGGCGGGCCGTCCAGCAGGCGCCGCCCCCGCAGGATGCCTAGCCGATGAACTCGACTTGGATGCGGCTCGGGATCACGCCCGCCTCGAATCCGAGGTCGAGCAACTTCTGTGCGGCATCGCGCACTGGCTGGCCGGCGTCCACGGTGTAATGGTTCACATACATGCCGACGAACTTGTCGGCCATTGCCGGGTCCAGGTCGCGGGCGAACTGCATGGCGTAATTCAACGCCTCGTCGCGGTGGTCAAGCGCGTACTGAATGCTCTCGCGCATCAGCCGGCAGACCTCGAGTTGAATTGGCTCGGGCACCGACTTCAGCATCGCATTGGCGCCTAGCGGCAGCACCAGATCATGGGTATCGCGGAACCACCTGCCGAGATCCACCACTAGCTGATAGCCACCCCGGTTGTAGGTCAGCTGAGCTTCGTGGATCACCAGTGCGGCGTCCACGGTCTTTTCGCGCAGCGCTTCCAGCACCTTGTCGAACGGCACAACGACCGCCTCGAAATCCGGCTCGAGAATTCGTAGTGTCAGGTACGCCGTGGTCAGCTTGCCTGGGATCGCGATCCGCTTGCCCTTGAGATTCGACATTGCCATCGGCGCGGCGGCCACCACCATGGGCCCGTAGCCGTCGCCGATGCTGCAGCCGGAGTTCACCAGCCGGTATTTTTCGGCAACGTAAGGGTAGGCATGAAAGCTGATTGCCGTGAATTCGTATTCGCCGCGCATCGCCCGCTGGTTCAGCGACTCGATGTCCTCCAGCCTGTGTTCGAAGGTGACCAGATTGGAGCGCACTTTGCGCGTCGCCATGGCATAGAACATGAACGCGTCGTCCGAATCGGGGCTGTGCGCGCAGACAAATTCCCTGGCAGGTGATGATTGCATAATCTGGGAAATCACAATATAGCAGACCGGAGTCGCTTAGACGATCTCCTCGCCGCGGCTCAGCCGGACGAAGGTCTCGTGCAACTGGTCGAGGTGGCCCGACAATTCGGCGCTAGCCGCCCGCGCCGCATCGCACTGGCCCGATTTCGCGGCCGTCTCAACGGCCAGCGCCAGTAGCCGGCCCTGCTCGGAGCCGAACTGGGCCAGCAGCCCCTTGATCTGGTGCGCCGCGCCAGCGGACGCCGCCAAGTTGTTGTTTTCCACTCCGGCCGTGACCTCTGAAAGCAGTCGCGGGCCTTCATCGAGAAAGAGGCCGGCCAGTTCGGCGAGCAGTTCGCGGTCGCCTCCGACGCGGTCCAGGGCTTGAACGTAGTCAATGATCGGCATTGTGACAGCCTCCGGCTCGGCACCTTTCTCCATTGTCGCAGATGGGGGGATGAGCAGGCGTTGGATCTCGCCGATGAGCGTCTCCATCCGCACCGGCTTGCTCAGATAGCTGTCCATACCGGCCGCGTAGCACACATCGCGATCGCCCAGCATGGCATGGGCCGTGATGGCGATGATCGGCAGGTGGGCGCCGGTGAGCAACTCGTTGCTGCGAATGGCCGCAGCCGCCTCCAACCCGTCCATCTCGGGCATCTGTACATCCATGATGACGATGTCGAACGCCTCCCGCGTGGCCATTTCTACGGCCTCGATGCCCGTCCGTGCGAGCGCCGCCTGGATGCCGGCCCGATCGAGCATGGCCAAAAACAGTTTCTGATTGACCGGGTTGTCCTCGGCCAGCAGGCACCGCACCTTGCGTTCGAACCGCAACGTCGACGGAGGGTGTTGCGGCGGGGCTGGCGTGGGCTCATCGCCGGCGGTAGGCAGGGTCAACACGAATCCGAAGGTCGTACCCACCTCGTCGACGCCGCTGGCGAACAGCCGTCCGCCCATCAGGTCCACCAGTTTGGCGCAGATCGAAAGGCCAAGACCGGTCCCTCCGCGACTGCGCGTATTCGATCCGTCCAACTGCGTGAACGACGCGAAGGCGTCGTGAATTCTGTGCGGAGGTATGCCAATGCCGGAATCAGCCACAATGAACCGGATGCGCGCCTGCCCCTGCACGTAGCCGAGACACTCGACCCTCAGTTGGACTTTGCCCTCGTCGGTGAACTTCAACGCGTTGGACAGCAAATTCAGCAGCACCTGGCGCAGGCGGTTCCAGTCGCCAGCCAGTGCCCGCGGCAGGTTGGGCGCCAACTGGAGATCGAGGGTGAGATTCTTGGCCTCGGCACGGTGCGCGATCGGCTTCATCATGCTCTCAATCTCGGCGCAGAGATCGAAGGGGGCCGGACGGAACTCGGTGCGCCCAGCTTCGGCCTTGGACAGGTCTAGAATATCGTCGAGCAGAGTCAACAGGGATTCGGCCGACGTCTGCACAATCTTGAGGTACTCTCGCTGCTCATGAGTCAGATCCGTCATCAGAGCCAGCTCGGTCATCCCAAGAATGCCGTTCATGGGCGTGCGGATCTCATGGCTGACGTTGGCCAGAAACTCGCTCTTGGCCGCCGATGCCATCTCCGCACTGGCCGCCATCTCCTTGGCCCATTGCGTCGCCGATTCAAGAAACTCGTTGGTTTCGCGCAGTTGCTGTTCCCGCTTCACGCGGTCGGTGATATCGCGCCCGGTCTGCAGAAGCAGTGCCGGTTCGCCCGGCCGCTCGACGAAGCTTGAAGAGATTTCCAGCCAGGCGGTCCTGCCCGGGTGGATCCGGTATTCGGCCACTTCACATGCGGGCATGGACCGCGAGGCGAAGCGGTCGCGGAATTGTGTCATCTCATCCGGTTCATGGCCCGGCCACTGCTGGAAGACCTCGAGGAAGGGCCGCTCTTCCAGGCTGGACCGGTCCAGTCCCGCGAGCCGGCACAGTGCCCCGTTGGCGGCGACTATGCGGCCCGACTCGTCGAGGAACAGCATGAAATCGGCGGCCGATTCCCAGACTGCCTTCAACTCGATCGCGGATTCCTCTTGCCGGCGCTCGGCGCGGACTGCCTGCGTCTCGTCCACGCCAGTCAGCAAGGCGTACTCCGATTCCCCCTTAAGCGACGCCGCCGACCAGGCGACCTGAAACAGGTTCCCATCTCTGCCCGCCACATCGAGCCGGCCGTGCTGGACGATTCCGCTCGATACCGCGTGCTTGATCAGCGCCTCGCCGCGCTCGCGGCATGCCGGGCAAAGAACGGTTTCCGCGAATCCCCGGCCCGCGACCTCGGAAATGTAGGAACCGGTCATCCGCTCGCACGCCTGGTTCCAGCGCACGATCCCGCCGCTGCCGTCCACCACCACCAGCAGCGTATCCATAGTGTCGAAAAGCGCCTGGATGAAATCCCGCTGGCGGGCGAGATCCACTTCCACTTCCCGTTCGCGGCTGACATCCCGCAAACCGATGACGGAGACCGGCCCCCACCCTGGCGCAAGGCAGGCGGCCACATTGAGCAGCAACGTCCGCTCTGCCCCCTGGCCTTTTTCGGCTAAGGGCAGTTCGACGGCAACCTCCTGTCCGGCCAGCGCCTCGGCTTCACGGATTCGGATCTGCTCGCCCACGTGCGGCGGGAATAGTTCGGCGGCGCTGCGCCCGATCAGTTGCCCGGGCTCCATGCCGAGTTGCGCAGCCAGGCTCCGGTTCGCATAGACAATGCGCTGGCCGGGCAGACAGGCCATGATGCTGACCGGCAGCGCGTCGAGCAGCGAAGCCAAGTCGGACGCATCGCCCGCAACTCCAGCGGATGGACGCCTGGAAAACCAGCCCATGCCGCTCAAGCGCTGAGTCAAGGCGACTGCCGCTCCTTATAGCGTTTTGATACGCAGGTTGCGGAATTCCACACGGGTCCCGTGTCCGAGCAACCCGATGTGGCCCGACGTCCGTGCCAGTCCCGGATGCTTGGCGAGCACGACCGGATCGGCCACCTTCGACAGGTCGGCATCCGTGATCAATTCTCCGTTCAGGGTGACTCTGATCACGCGCTTTTCGGCAGCGATCTCGTAACTGTTCCACTCACCGTTCGGCTTGACAAATCCCCGTTTGGCGGGCGCGACGTCGTAAACCGATCCCGTGTACTGGCCCGGCCGCAGATCCTTGTACATCGGTCCATTGTCGTCGAGTACCTGGATCTCCATGCCCACATAGGCGGCGTCGCCCTCCAATGGTGCGCGAATGCCAATGCCGTTATTGCCTCCCGCCCACAGCCGCCATTCCAGACGCAGCACGAAGTCGGCGTACTCGGCTTCCGTGAAGAGATTCCCGCCGCCGTCCTGCGGGCAGGCCAGGACTCCATTCTCGACCACATAGCCTCGGCCCCGGCCGCGCACCAGTTTCCAGCCGTCCAGCGACCTTCCGTCGAATAGCGGCTTGAACCCGGCCTCGGGCGCGGCCAGCGCCGGAATCGACAACCCTGCGGCGAGCATTTGACGCCGCGTTATGTTCAGTTTCATCTCGATTCTCCAAATGATCGGATCAGTGCAATTGCTTCAATCATGGCACGTCCATTGTGGTAGCCGGCCTTCCATGCGTGGCCTTTGTTGCCGGACGGCTTCAGTTGATCGTCCACCGACTCCCACCACTCCCCGCTCTTGCGGTCCACTTGGTACTTGTCGATGAACTTCCAGGTCTTTTCGAACACGTCGAGATACTGCTGGTCGCGCGTCAGCTTGTACATCGTCAATGCGCTCACCAGCGCCTCGGATTGGACCCACCAGCTCTTCGCCCGTCCGCTTGCCGGCTGGCGGAACCAGCCCGTGTACCAGAAGCCGCCGTTCAGCTCGTCCCAGCCGTATTTCGTCGAATAGGCGAAGTTTTCACGAAAGAGATCGACGTAGGGCGCGACGGGCAGCCCGGCGGCGTCGGCGGCGTCAGCCAGGAGCCAGATGTTTTCCAGATCGTGGCCGTAACTCACCCGTGCCGCTGTCCCGTCCAGCACTGGCGTCCAATCCCGCCTGTACTGGTCCGTGCAAGCGGTGATGGACTTGCGGACAACGGCGTTGCTTTCGATCGACATCAGTTCGATCAGCCGGGTCCTCGCCAACGGCAGCTTCGACGCACGATAGAACGTGGTCATCGCCTCCATCAGATGGAGGTGCGTATTCATGAGCTTGTAGGAGTTCGGCGCCGACATGTAGTTCGGTCCCTCGCCCGGACCCCAGTCTTCGTTGAAAAACTCGATGTAGCCGCCGTACTGGTTGTCGTGCGACTTCGCCTCAAGCAGGTTGAAGAACTTCACCGCAAAATCCAGCACATCCTTTCGCCCTGACGCCATCGCGTATTCCGAAATGGCATAAAGCGCGAACGACTGGCCGTACATGTGGATCTTCGGCTGGGTCTTGACGTTGCCCGAGGCGTCCACCGACCAGGCAAATCCTCCCTGCTTCGGGTTCCACATCTTCGTAATGAGGAACTTGTAGCCGTGATCCGCCGCGGCCAGCAACTTCTTGCGGTCCCCATGCCCCGCGCGCGCGGCTCTGGCGAACAGCCAAATGTTGCGCGCCTGCGTCACCAATGCCTTCGGGCCGTCGCCCATGTCCTCGCCGTTCGGGCCGAACCGGATCCTATAACCGCCATTCCCCCCATCAATCGACCTCGTCAGCCAGAAGTTGAGGATGTTGCCTTCAAGCGTGGATACGAGCGCCGGAACATAGCTCTCCGGCGGGGCCGCCGAGGCGCAGGCCAGACACGACAGCACCACAAAGGCGAGAACCGGTCGCGTTCCGTCCATGCGTGCGATTCTATAACGGATGAGACTCCAAAAGTTCGTTCTCGCGGCTGGACTGCTGGCCCTGTTGCCGTGCGCGGCCGAGACGCTACGCGTCATGACGTTCAACGTGAGGATGCCGTCCCCAAAAGATGGCGACAACCTTTGGGAGAAGCGGCGCGATCTGTTCACCCGCACGGTTGAGAAATACGCACCTGATGTCATGGGCACCCAGGAGTTGTTCAAGCATCAGGGTGACTATATCGTGTCAAATCTGCCCGAGTACGCTTGGTTCGGCATCAGCCGCCGAGGCAACGATCAGGACGAGCACATGGGCGTCTTCTACAGGAAGGGCGCGCTTACGCTCGAAGATTCCGGCAACTTCTGGCTGAGCGAATCGCCCTCGCAGCCCGGTTCGATCGCATGGAACATGAGCCTGCCCCGGATGGCCACTTGGGGAGTCTTCAAGACCAAATCCGGGCTGCGCTTCCTCTTCGTGAACACTCACTTCGCCCACCGCGGAGAGGACGGTGAGGCCCGGCTGAACAGCGCCCGGCTCATCCGGAAGTGGATCGAGTCTCGAAACGAGAAACTGCCCGTCGTCCTCACCGGCGACTTCAACACCGGCGCGGGCACCCCGCCCTATGTCGAGTTGATCGCCCTGTTAAAGGACTCCCGGGCCGAGGCGGCCAGGAAGTCCGGCCCCGAAGGCACCTTCCACGGTTTCAAGGGAACGCCTGGCCGCGACCGCATCGATTGGATTCTGTTCTCCGCGCCCTGGAAGGTCACCCAGTCGCGCGCGATCGACGACCACCGCGGCGCCAGCTACCCTTCTGACCATTTCGCGGTCCTGGCCGTCTTTAAGACTCGCTAGCCTGCTTCAATCGATATGCGGCGGACCCAGGCGGAAAGCGCGGAATTGAAGCGTGGTCGCGATCAGGTGGATGCCCCTCCCGGTGGGTGAAGCGCGGTATTCATAGCTGACCGAATAGCTGGTCTGCCCCTTGCCCCGGATTTGGACCCCGGCGGCATGGCGTTCGTACCAATCCCCGCTCTGCACCAACACCTCAAAACTCACGAACGGCTGGAGCCGCCCGTTGCTGTAAATCAGCATCGCGCGGTTGCGTACACGCGTCGAATCGTCCTTTCCCATCACCACGAACCGCTCAGCCAGGTGGCGCGTATCGATGGCCCAGCGCCTGGCCCCCAACACGCGGAATTGGGGCCCGGCCCAAAGCCGGTGAGTCGCCGTGTTGGCCGCCCTTGAATCGTTGTCTTGCGTGATGTAGTAATAGCCCGCCAGCCCGAGCACGCGAGGCGAAATGGCGTGCATGTAGACAGGCCCGGCACGAAACTGGTAGAACTGCCGGCTGTCACGATAGGTCCGCAGCCGCGTGTGAATTTGCAGCGTCGACTTCTGGCTGATCTCCACATTGGCGTTGGTGATCTGCAGCAGGCCAAAGTCGTCCCAGGCCATGGACGGCAGCGGGCACAATAAGAGCGTCAGGGCGAGAGAGAGGTAGCGCATTTGTGACAATTTCATGACAACACAGTTACGGCCACCTGTTTTTGCATGGGTGAGTGCGGCAGTGGGAAGCTAGGATCAGAATGCAACTGAATCAGGTCGAAATCCGCGTGCTCGGCGCACTGATCGAGAAGGACATGACGACGCCGGACTACTATCCGATGTCGCTCAACGCGCTGGTGAACGCCTGTAATCAGAAGACCAACCGCGAACCCGTCACGTCATACGACGACGGCTGCGTCATGGAGGCGCTGGAGGCGTTGCGCGGCGTGCAACTGGCGGTTTTCGTCCATGAATCCGGCAGTAGGGTGGAGAAGTTCCGCCACCGCCTCGGCGAGTCGTTCAATTTCACGCGCGGCGAATTGGCCGTGATGGCGGTGCTGATGCTCCGCGGCCCTCAGACCGTCGCCGAGTTGCGCGAGCGCGCTGCCCGTCTCCACGTCTTCGAGGACAGTTCGGCCGTCGAGCACACACTTCACAGGCTCGAAGGGCGCCAGGAACAGCCGCTCGCCAAACTCCTGCCACGCCTGTCCGGGATGAAGGAGTCTCGCTGGGCGCAACTGCTCGGCGGCGAGCCGGACTGGAGCGAAGATCAACTCGCCGCACCAGCTCAGCCCAACCCGGCCGGACTGGCCGAGCGCGTCGAGAATCTGGAAGCCGAATTGCGCGCGCTGCGGGCCGAGTTCCAACGCTTCCGTGAACAGTTCCAGTAGTTTGGTCGCTCCCGCTCACCCGAGCTTGGCTTCCAGTTCGGCCCACCGCGCATAAAGTGCTTCCACTTCTGCTTGCGCCT
>Ga0116170_10005148_pt1 | contig 11774 bp, 15 predicted proteins | sample AD_JPNHW1_MetaG_FD_89797 | JGI IMG/M metagenome (GOLD analysis project Ga0116170, IMG submission 89797) | Active sludge microbial communities of municipal wastewater-treating anaerobic digesters from Japan - AD_JPNHW1_MetaG | ecosystem: Engineered > Bioreactor > Anaerobic > Digestate | place... | reverse complement strand
CGCTTCGCCGTCGTTTGTGACTGGAGTACATCTGAAGCCGCTCCCAATCTCCAGTTCTGCTGTCTTTAGCCCGGCGGGACCGGCGCCCACCACAATCGTGAGCCGGCCATTTCCATTTTTAGGGATCTCCGCAGTTTCCCTTTCGTATCCGACCGCCGGGTTAAGCGCGCATTCGCCCGGCTTGCCTGAAGCTATATCTAAACCGGCGTGATCGGTAAACGATTTTATGCAATGCAGACACCCGATGCAGCGGCGGATTTGCTCCGGCCTGCCTTCCGACACCTTTTTCACCCAGTCGGGGTCGCAGATGAAGGACCGCGCCGAACCAATAAAGTCCTGATAGCCTTCTTCAAGCTGCTTTTCAGCCTGCTCGGGGGAGCGCATAAAGTTTGCCGCAACAACAGGTATCGAAACGGTTTCTTTGATTGCCTTTGCCAAATATGCGCGCCAGCCAGGCTCGAAAGAGGTAGGCTCAAGCCAATAGTTATAGGTATCGTAGCAGGCAGATGACACGTTTATCGCATCAACACCTATGCTTTCCAGATGCTTTGCGATTTTTTTACCCTCGTCAAGGCCGTATCCCTTTCCTTCCTTGCCAATTCTGTCGTACATTTCATCAACCGAAAGACGCACCATGACAGGATATTCATTACCGCAGCGCGCCTTTATTCCGGCTACTATCTCAGATACGAATCTGACCCTGTTTTCAAAACTGCCGCCATATTCGTCTGTTCTGTGGTTCGTGTTGGGAGAAAGGAATTGCTGTATCAGGTATCCGTGGGCCGCATGAAGTTCGACGATGTCCACGCCGGCTTTCCGGCAGCGAACAGCGGCGTTAATAAAATCCTGTATTGTGGATTTCACTTCCCTTGTGCTCATGGCACGCATTGGGCTTGGCACATGATAGCTTTTTTCGACAACCGAGGGTGCGGAAACACGCTGGCAGATGCCTTTTTCCTCCATCTTCAGAAGCAAAGGGGTCGCCTTATACATCATTCCGGTAATATCTGGATATTTTTTTATGACTGGCAATATAATTGGCAGCGAATTGATAACGCTGCAATAGCCTTGCCTCCCCGGATGGTGAAGCTGTATGCAGAGCTTTGCTCCCTGCGCATGTATTCTGTCCGCGAATAGGTGCATTGGCGAGATTTGCCAGTCGTGACTCATGGCAAGCTGTGTAAACGACGAAGTCGCCGCCATATCGTTGACTCTGCAGATCCCCGGAATGATCAGTCCTACTCCGCCTTTTGCTCTTGCTTCATAGTAACTCATCAATCTTTCTGTCGGCGTGCCGTCAGGCTGCCCCATGCTCATTTCAGCAGCCGTCATAACGGTGCGATTCCTTATTGATACATTTCCAATGCTCATGGGTGATAACAGCTGTGTGTATTCCATGTGTTTGAACCTCCAAAGTGTTTATGACACTTTGAGAATATAGTCATGTATAATTATTGTCAATATGCGGCTGCTTTTTCTGCTTTTTGCTGGATTCCGGTACGTTTTTTTGCGAACACAAGCGCAATCCGTGTTTGAAATTATTGACATTACATGATATATTGTCCATAACTTTGGACACGTGTCCGAGTTTCGGCGCAGTTAATAAGGAGAAGTATTATGTCAAAGGCTATGTCAGAAAACAAGGATGCAATATTGCAGGCCGCCCTGCAACTGTTTAAGGACAACGGATTTGACAATGTAAGCATAAAGGATATCTGCGCTGCAGCGGGGGTGCCCCGCTCATCGTTCTATGTCGCTTTTTCCAACAAATCCGAAATACTGGTATATAGCCTCAAATCGGTCAGAGCGGATTTTGAGCTGTCAATGCCGCAGTTCATTCAGGCAGAAAATGATCTTGAAAGAATATGGCTTCTCACGGAGTCTTTTCTGCGGGCCGCCGTTGATATCGGGCCGGATCTGTGTAAGGTGTACTTTTCTCTGGAGCTAAGCGGCGCCTGCAGTCTTTTCGATATACTGGAATCGTTTAACCCATGGTTAATATCCCTGCTGCGCAATTGTCAGAATACCGGAATCGTCCGAAACCGTGGCGATGCGGAGCAGATGATACCCATACAGCTCAATATTGCGATAGCTACTCTTTTCAATTGGGTAAGACATGGCGGCAACTTCTCGCTAAAACAGAAAGTACGGGAGGAAATTGAGTTTTTCCTTGATGTAAAACCCGATTTTCGTTCAAAGATCAGTTTATAAACGTATTGGAAGGATACCATAGCAGTGCAGCAGGAAGCGAACGGGATTTTGAATGATGGACTCGGTTTTTTCGCAAAAAAACAGAAAAAGTAAAACCTCCATCGAGATGCTTTCATTCAGCATCATAATGGAGGTTTACTCAAAGCTTGGGATGCTCTGGCGTGCCGGCTGACTTCATTCCCCCAGAGACTGCAAACCAATTTGCGCATAACCCTTGACACTGGGTGTTCATTGGGGCTATGGCTGCAATATGGTAACAAATTTGACCGAGTACAAGTCGCACATGATATGAGTTCGGGAGCCGACATCGTCTATTACAAAATAGTTAATTCCTACCTCAGTCAAGACCCCCGTTTTATCAGCATACATATTGCTGCCGATTATAAATTCAGCCCGAATGTTTTTCCCTATGTTGCTTGCAAGATAATAGGGTATGTAACCTATTTCGCTGGAAGGAGGCGGACCTTGCTGCATAAGCTTCGGATCGATAACTATGGGAGAACCTTGCTGCGCGGGAACCGGGTCCGGACTGCTCTGCTGTTTGGGAATTGCCGCTGAAACAGAACCTCCCTGCTGCGTTAGAAACGAAGTCGGAGCAGACGTCGGCATCAACGGTGAAACAGGCTTGTATATCTGGCGGGAAGGGCTCGAATCCAATACTTTGTTTCCTATCCAATTAATATTGTTGCTCATGATATGAAAAGGACCTCCGATATTCAAGTTTTCGAGTACGCTGCCGTGGGATTATAGAAACAATGCTGATTGATTCTTGTGTACCAGTACCCTGTGCCATTATAAGGGAATAAGTTGGGGCATTTTGGGACGAACGGATTCATGTACCATAACGAGTTGGAACCCACGCCGGTATAGATACCTCCGTTGATTGCCCAATCGGCGATTTCATAATGTATTTCATCAGGTGTTATCACCCATACATTTTGGACGTTTCCAGCTCCTCCTATGATGGTTTTATAGCAAGAGAACTGGCACATCTGCTCGATTACCTTTCGCAAGCTGCCTTCGCACACCCTTTGATACTCTCCATAAGGCACTTTTACGCGATTCATGACCACGGTGGCGACGGCCCTCATCCCGGCAATCCCCTCGCCGCCCGCCTCACATTTAATGAGCCTCGCGAACATCTCCCTTGTATCCACAGTTTTTCACCTCAATATCATGATATTCCTTATATAAGTTTTTGACACAACGGAGTCGGTGTAGCCGTTAACCCCATAACTGACTTGTCTCCGCGAACGCACAACCCCAAAAATCACTGCGGACCTATTCCCCCAAAAAGCCAAAAAGTGCGCTCCATCTATTCCTGAAAACAGATCAATACAAGCAGGATATTAAATGAGCCTATACTTGGTTCCGCAAGGCTCTAAAAATCGGAAACGCACACAGCCGCTGCGGAGATCTCTCCGCGGCGGCTGTGTTTTATTTGCTGATAACACCTGAAAAGCCTTTATTTCAAGGGCTTTCAGGCGAAAAAAGAAGCACCACTATTCTATCAAAATAGTGGTGCTTCTATGGCAAAGGGCTCATATCTTGATAGAAAGTTCAGGGGGGTGCAGATTTGCGTGGGGATGCATCACCTAGTAGTAATTTTTGTTGCGAACCTCAGAACAGCTCTGCCTGTCCTGGTACGGCACCGCAATTCGCATCATCAGCTGTTTTGCTCCTGCCATGCTGTACCACTCAGGCGTCGTGATGTCCGCCGCATTCGCTCTCGTAATCATGATCGTGGCAGATTGAGCCGGTGGACTTCAGCTCACCCCGCAGGTAGGCTTCCGCCGCGGCTCTGGCGTCGCCCGTCGCGCCGACGATGACCTCGATATTGCGCTCGTTGAAAATCTCCACCGCGCCGCCGCCCATACCGCCGGCAATGATGACGTTCACGCCCTGGTCCGCCAGAAAATTCGGCAGGAAGCCGGGCTTATGACCGGGGTTGGGAACGCTCTTTTCCGCCGTGATCTTTCCGTTTTCCGCGTCGAAAATCCTGAAATTTTCGCAATGGCCGAAATGGCCAAAGATCTGTTTGCCCTCGCAGGCTGCTGCAATTTTCATTTTTGTTCTCCTTTTGATCGTTTAAAATTGTTTTTATTGAGTAGACCCCGTCAGCTGCCCCGTCACACGGTCGAATACCTCCCTCAAGGCGCGGGACGCCGCGCAGTCGATGTCCGCAACGCTTTTTCCTGCGTTGATGGCGTTGGAGGCTTCGGCGTCATAGGGGATTCGTCCCGCATAAGCAATTTCGTTTTCCGCGCAGAACCGCTCGATGGCCTCCGTCTTTTCCGGGCTCGTATCCCACTTGTTGACGCACACGACGGCCTTTGTCCGAAAGACCGCCGCCGTCTTCAGAATACGCTCCAGGTCGCTGATGCCCGAAACGGACGGTTCGGCCACGATGAGCACCAGATCGACGCCGCTCATGGAGGCGATCACCGGGCAGCCGATACCGGGCGAGCCGTCGATGATTGCAAGGTCCGCGGCGGGCGCGTTTTTCAAAAGCGCCGATTTTACCTCCGCTACCAGTTTTCCGGAGTTGCCGCGCCCCATTTTCAGTTCAGCCGTGGCAAAGACGCGCTCACCCAGATAAAGCCGCACTTCTCCCGCAACGTCGTCCCGAAGCGAGATGGCGCCCTGCGGGCAGACCGCCGCGCAGACGCCGCAGCCCTCGCAGGCAAACTCGTTTACGAAATGGCTTTTCTCATCCGCGCCGATGGCGTCAAAGCGGCAGACCGCCTGACACGAGCCGCAATTCACGCATTTCTCCGGGTCGACTACTGCTTTATGAGAACCGAGGTAATCAAAGCATTCCGGCTCGCCCAGATTTTTTTCCACCAGATGCAGGTTCGGCGCGTCCACGTCACAGTCGGCAAAAGCCCGAGCCTCGGCAAAACGGATGAAGGCCGCGGCGGCGGTGGTCTTGCCGGTACCGCCCTTACCGCTCAGAATCAGCAGTTTTCTCATCGCACGCCTCCTTCCGGATTTCGTTCAGCAGGCCGCGAAAGGTCCCCGCTATAGCCGCGTCCCGTCTCACGGCGACCTCTCCGGCCGCGGTGCGCGCGGCAAGTTCGGTACTGTATGGGATGCGCAGCAGAACGGGCGTGTTTGTCTCCGCGCAGAACTGTTCCAGCGGGGAGTATTCGCCGCTCGCCTTGTTGATGACGACGCCGCAGGGCTTATGCAGCAGGCGTACCAGCCTGTGCACCATTTTGAAATTGTGAAGCCCGAACGCGGTGGGCTCCGCAACCAGCAGACAGTAATCCGCGCGCGACACGCTTTCCATTACGGAGCATCCGCTGCCGGGCGGGCAGTCCACGATGGCCAATCCGCTGTCCTGCGCAACTTTTTGCAGCACGTTTTTGATAACGGGAACGGCGGAAACTTCGCCGGGATTCAGGATGCCGGTGACAACGCGGACGCCGCCGGACAGGCCTTCTTCCACGGTCCCCACCAGGCGCGGCGTTTCCGTGACCGCGTGCACCGGGCAGACCAGGGCGCAGCCGCCACAGGAATGGCAGACCTCCGGGAACACCATGGGCCTATTCTTCACAAACACCAGGGCGTTAAAACGGCAGAACTCCACGCATTTTCGACAGCCGGTGCATTTCTCGCCGTCAAAGGCCGGCAGCGGCACCGTAACCGGCGAGGATGTAACCTGTTCGGGCTTCAAAAAAAGCCGCCCGTTGGGTTCCTCCACATCGCAGTCGAGATATACGGCGTCTTTGGCGACCGCGGCAAGATTCACGGAGACAAAAGTTTTTCCCGTTCCGCCCTTGCCGCTGAGTACGGCGACCGTCATGATTTTCCGTGAAAGCCCGCATGAAAGCTTGTAAGCTCGTCGAGCTTTCCCTCAGCCATCGCCTTGAGATTTTCATTGGCATAGGTGCTCAGGGCTTTGTATATTTTTACTCCAGCGGCCATAAACACATCCGCGGCGTTCTGCCCGCAGCGCACGGTAATGAGCGCGTCCGCGCCGGCGTCCACCACAAATTGCGCCGCTTTCAGACCCGCGCCGCCCTCGGCCTCCGCTGCCGGGTTTACTTTGATCTCGCTCGTTTTTGTATCCGTATCATGAATCAGAAAATACGGAGCGCGGCCAAAAGAAACGCAGACCGCTTCCTTGTTTTCCTCTATCGGTATCGCTATCTTCATTCTGTTTCCTCCCGCATTTCCTGCAGCATACAGCCGCGCCGGTGTTTCCGGCAGCCGCCGCAGCCGCAGTATTCTTCCTTTCCGTCGCACAGCCGGTAGTCGCCGCCTTCGATCTTCAATGGCAGCCCTTCCACCAGCGCGCGGGCGATCTTTTTGCGCGCGCTGTCATAGATCTGCTGGACCGTCGTGCGCGCGATGCTCATATAGCCGCTGCATTCCTCCTGAGAAAATCCCTCGTTGTCGATCAGACGCACCGCTTCGTATTCGTCCACAGTGACGATTACGACCTCTCGCTCAGAGCTGTCGCTTTGTGCGGGCAGAAATTCATTAATTCGAGGCAGGCAGCAGACTTTCCTGCACTTTTTCGGTCTCGGCATAGCCCCTCCTGTTAAAAGAAACCGAAGCGTCCTCCGGCTTCTTGATGGATCAGTTTTCCTTCAGCCGCATTTCAATCTGATTCAGGCGGCGCAGCAGGGCAGCCTTGGCCGCGATCAGGGATTCTTTGCTGTTTGTATCAGCAAAACGGCAGAGACCGAGCCCCCGGCCAAAACCGCAGCCGGTTGCCGTCCCAATGTTTCCAAAGCGGCGGCCATTGCGTCCACACACAAAGCGCGGACCGGTTCCATCCATATTGGGCATCCTATCACCTCCCCCGGTTCTGTTTTTGACATATGTCATTTATAGCTTTATTATACGCGGAAAGCGGCATATGTCAATAACTATTTTGACATATGCCGCAAAGCATCCTTTGCGCGGCGTTTGCATTACGCTCACTTAATTTGTAATTGTATCAATGCCAACCTCAGGCAGTTCCTTCACCTGAATCGCTTCGATATAATAAAACGGCTGGCCGGGTTGACCGTTTCCAGAGTACATCGTTCCCTGCCGAAGGATCCCCGTAACTCGAATCCAGGAGCTTTCCGAGACCAGCGCGGAGAGATCCTGATCCGATTTAAATTCAAAGTCGACATAGCCGCCGGTGCAGTAGGGGCACACCGGGCCTTTCCTGCCGACAAAGGTATACTTGTCATTGAAAACCACGTAGTATCCTTCGATCACCACCGATTTCCCGTTGTAGTCGGCGAAGTTGGTGTACCAATCGTTGATCTGGGTCATGTACAGTTTGTCGCCAACGGTGATGTCGATTTTTTGATCGTCAAAGGCCGCCCGGTCTGCGGCAGTATCGTAAGGGTAGTCGTCGCTGGCCGCCTGAGGCCCGGATGCGGTTTCACTGGTTGAAGACGAAGGAACGGGAGCATCCGTAGCAGCGGAATGGTCGTCCTTTTTACGGCCGCAGCCGGCGGTCAGGGCCAGTAAAAGGCACAGGAGAACGGACACTGTTTTTTTCACAGGAATTACCCCCTTTCTCTCAGCTTTTCAATTCCTGAGAATACAAAAAACACGATGATATCGGTTACCACAATGCAGGCGCCCGTGGGGACGGATCCAAGATAAGAAACCGTAAGCCCCAGCAAAAAGCAGATGACCGACAGAACGGCGGACAGCAAAATGGTGGTTTTGAACTTTCTGCATACGCGCATGGCGGTCAGAGAGGGAAACACGATCAGGCTGGAGATCAGCAGGGTGCCCATCATCCGCATGCCCAGCACCACGGTGATGGCGGTCAAAAACGCGATCACCATGTTGTAGAGCCGCGTCCTTGTCCCGGTTGCGGAGGAAAAGGTTTCGTCGAAGGTAACCGCAAAAATGCGGTTGTAAAACAGAACATACAGAATCATCACCGCAGCGCTCAGAAATACGGATAAGACAACGTCGCTGTGGCTCATGGCGAGGATGCTGCCGAACATATAGTTACACACATCCGTATTCATGCCGGTGGTCAGGGAAATGGTCATGACGCCCACCGCCAGCGCGCCGCTGCACAGCAGTGCCGTGGCGGCGTCGCCCTTGATTTTGGAACTGTCCTTGAGCTGCAGAAGGAAGAAAGCGCACACCACGCACACGGGAATGGACACCGCCAGCGGCGCGGCATTCATGGCATAGGCTACCGCCAGCGCGGCAAAGCCCACATGGGATAGTCCGTCCCCAATCATGGAATACCGTTTGAGCACCAGGCTCGCGCCGAGCAGAGAGGCGCAAAGCGACACCAGCACGCCCACGATCAGCGCGCGGACCAGAAACGGATAGGACAGCATCTGCGCAAGCGTGTTCAGCATGAGACACCTCCCAGAAACCGCCGCCCGAGTTCGCTATCCCGATAATCTCCTGTCGCCCCGTAAAACAGCTGCCGGTTGCCCAGGTGAAGCACATGATCGGCTTGCTCCACCGCGCCGCGGACATCGTGGGAAACCATGATGACCGTGATATTCTGCTGCGTGTGCAGCTCGCTGATCACCCGGTACAGGTCCGCCGTCATGATCGGGTCAAGCCCTGTGACCGGCTCGTCGAGCAGCAACAGCTTTCTGGTGGCGCAGAGCGCCCTTGCCAGCAGCACGCGCTGCTGCTGCCCGCCGGAGAGGTCCCGGTAACAGCGATCTTTCAGGCCGCCTATACCCAGCAGCTCCATTTTTTCCCGGGCATCCGCCTTATCATCCGCCATGTAAAACGGGCGCCAGCCCAGGCGGTTGAGCCGCCCGGACAGCACCACCTCCATCACACTAGCGGGAAAATCCTTCTGTGCCGCCGTCTGCTGGGGTAAGTATCCGATCTCCGTCGGCTTCAGCCCGTCCCCTGTCAGGAGTTCGCCCTCCGAGGGCTTTTTCAGATGCAGCAGCCCCTTGAGCAGCGTGCTTTTCCCCGCGCCGTTTTCACCCACGACGCAAAGGTAATCTCCGGATTCCACGGAGAAGGTTAAACCGGTAAGCACCGTCGTTCCCTCATAGGAGAACGAAACATCCCGGCAGGCAAGCAGGCTCATCTCAGTTCAGAGCCTCCTTCAGCACTTCCACATTGTGCTCCATCAGGCTCACATAGGTCACACCGGCCTTGAAGTCGCTGTCGCTGACGTTGTGGACGGCATTGAGCAGCTCGCTCTTTGCGCCGGTGGCCTCGCAGATGGAGTTGCACATCTGCTCGTTGGAGAGCTCGATATGGAAGACAACCGGGATCTTATCTTCTTTCACCTTGTCGATGAGAAAGGCTACCGTGGAAGCGTCCGCCTCGGTGTCTGTGGAGCAGCCTGGAAATGCGGCGTAATAGGTCAGGCCGAACTCCTTGCAGAAATAACGGAACGGGAAGCGGTCACCGACGATGATCTCTTTGCGCTTGGCGCTGTCGATCACCTGCCGGAAATCGTCGTCCAGCTTCTGGAGCTGCGCGAGGTAGGTCTTGGTATTGGCCTTATAGGTATCCGCGTTGGCCGCGTCCAGCGTGCAGAGCGTGTCGCATAGCTTTTGTACGATCTTCATGGCGTTGGCGGGCGCGGTCCAGACGTGTTCATCCATTTCCGGAGCCTCCGTGGCTTCGCTCTGCGCGCCGGATTCGGTTTCCTCCGCTTCGGGCTGCATCCCTTCCACCAATTCTTCTTCTACGAGATCGACGCAGTCCATCAGCTTGAACACGGTCATCTTGCTCTGGTCCATGGAGCTGAGCACGTCCGCGACCCACGCGTCCGAGTCGCCGCCCACATACACAAATACATCGCTGTTTTGGATGGTGATGATGTCCTGCGGCGTGGGCTCGTAGCTGTGGCTCTCCGCGCCCGGCTTCAGCAGCATGGTTATATCCGCTTTATCGCCGGCGATCTGGCGGGCAAAATCATATTCCGGGAAATTTGTGCAGACAACGCTGAGCTTTCCAGAGCCGCCGGCCGACGATGCGCTTGTTGATGCCGCGGGTGCCCCGCAGGCGGAAAAAGTGGCAGCAAGCATCAGGCCTGCCAGAAGGCAGGCGATTATTTTTTTCATATTGAAATAAACCTCCGATAACAATTCTTAAAAATGGGCGCGAAAAAGCAAGAGAGCTTCCGGACTTTGCCGAATCTGCCCCCCAAAAAGGGCGGGCTGCTCCCTTGCCGCAACGGAATTGCTCAATCGGAAAGTTTCACCTTCAGCGAAATCAGCGTAACGACCTTGGCTGCTCGAAAGAGTGTGTGCACTGGGGCTATGAGAAGGAAAAAGGCGCCGAGAGAAACGGCAGCTCTCACAAGCGCTGTTCCCACAGTATTCAAAACCTGCCGGCAAATCTGAATCTTATGGCAGATCGGGCAGCCATCACCGGTGCAGTTGTGATTGGCCTCGATGACGATATAAGTGGCCGAGGAGACCATGACAAGCAACAGCGCAAAGCACATGATTGCCGCGATTATTCTGCGTTTTTTCATCAGGGTTCTCCTCCTTTTTTTCGTACTATTTGTCCTGGCAGTCTTTGCAAAGACCGTACAGGACCGTTTTGCTGCGGTCAACCCGGAAACCCGCGGAAGTGAGAGCCTCTGATTGCAAGCGGTCTGCCATTGCGGGCTCTGCGTGAAGCGTTTTTCCGCATTTCGTACAAATCAGGTGAATGCGGTTTCGGCACCGTTCCGCCTGAGTATATTGATAATAGACTTCCCGCGATCCTTCCTTAACGAAGCGGTTGATCAATCCGGCGCTTTCCAGTACAGACAAATTTCGATAAATCGCGCTGAGACTGATTTCCGGCGCGGGTAAATTTGCAGCGATCTGCTGAGCCGAAAACTGTTTGTCCGGATTGTTCTGCAGGAAATCCATCAGTCGCCGTCTCTGCGCTGTTTTGTAACCGGACACGTTACCGCCCCCCAAAAGCGAATTTGCAAATCAAACGCAAATTATGTTATCACCGTCTGTTTCGGCTGTCAAGATAATTTGCCAATAAATTGCAAATTCGCAAATCGAGCAAGTATCTGCTAGGCTATGCGGGAATTATTGGCGCTTCTGTTCTGTCCATAGCTGCGCAGGCAGTGAGAGGCGCGGTTCGTCATACTGCTTTTGAGCCGGAGCTGCTGCCCTCCCTCATGCTGACCGCGTGCGTGAGCGCCGTCCTTCTTGCCATAACCTTCCCATTCGCTGTTTTGTTGTGTCTGCTGTTAATCGTGCCGCTTCGCGCCTGTGGCAAAAAAGCACAAGATTCGTTTGTTATAAGTGTAATATGCGAGTGCAAAGAGGTATATCAGATATCGGCGACAAGACCGCAGGGCTTGCCGCCGTAAACGCTTTCGCAGCCGCCATCGGCTGCCCGGATAGTCAGCAAAACCGGCTCATGCTGGAGAATAACGGCCTACAGAACTACACCACCGGATCGGACTGTGCCAAAATATTGCGCCAAATTTATGAGGGCAAATGCGTCTCTGAGGAATATTCCGCGGAGATGCTGTCGCTGCTTAAGGCGCAGATGGTGAATAACCGTATTCCGGCGGAGATTCCACTGAGCACAGTAATCGCGCACAAGACCGGAGATCTATCCGGTCTGTCCTGCGGCGATGTGGG
>Ga0116170_10005147_pt1 | contig 11777 bp, 13 predicted proteins | sample AD_JPNHW1_MetaG_FD_89797 | JGI IMG/M metagenome (GOLD analysis project Ga0116170, IMG submission 89797) | Active sludge microbial communities of municipal wastewater-treating anaerobic digesters from Japan - AD_JPNHW1_MetaG | ecosystem: Engineered > Bioreactor > Anaerobic > Digestate | place... | reverse complement strand
TGCTTTTATGTCCGCCGCTTTTTTCGTTCCGCCGCAGCCCGTTATTATCATGCAGAACGCGGCAGCGAAGATCAGTGTCAATCCGAGAATTCGAAGATTGGAATTTGTGAAAATAGATTTTGTCATGGCATGGCACCATCCCTTTTGTATTATTTTAATTGCATTGTTATAATTTTAACGCTGAATTTTATTTTTTAATTATCGTTTCCATCCTTCTTTATCGCCGCCCATAAGAGGTTAACGCCCATCATCATTTCCGTGCGTAGGACTGCCGCCGCCGCGCTCACTACCCCTTAGCATGGGAGAGTTGCCACTATTAGGCCCTTTTCCGCGATTGCCGCCGTCGGAGCCTTCGCCTGTTTGAATTGTGCCGCCAGAACAGTCCTTTTCCTTCGAGTTTCTCTCATTGCGGCGTTGCCTGGCTGCCCTGAATTCTCCACGGTTGGTCTGCTTTTTTTCCTTCATGTGCTTTTCGACGACGTCCGTGGCAGCCGGTGCGACGGCTATTTTACCGGCCAGTTTTTCTTCCAGCATGTCGGTGGCGTCATCGGCCTTGATGATTTGTTCGGAGTCGCGGGCCGTAGTTACGCGGGTCGGCGTGTTATCGGCCGCCGGGCTTCCCGCCGCCGCGACCTGATTTTGTTCAGTGAAATCAGGCGGTTTTACGGCGTTATAAACTATGACTGCCGGCATAAGATTTTCAATGGAGTTTTTGGCGCCGTTGTAAGATGCGATCGAAATTCCGGGGAGCCCCGAGAAAATAATATGATTGGAAACCGCTGAAACCGGCTGTCCGGATTTCACAAGGCTGGTTCCGCATGCAGCGTAAACGTCGCAGGCGTCTCCGAATGATTCGCGGAATAATTCGACGTTCATTGAATCGTCGTGCCATAATTGCGAGTAAAGCGAGGCGGCTACGATTTCGTCTATCGTTTCCATGACCGCGGTCATGTTCTGGGCCTTATCGGTTTTAGAACCCGCGGTTATGACCGTTTCCACCGACCCTGGTTCGGCCGGCACCTTTATTTTGCGCCCGAAAATATTTGAATATTTTTTATCCGCGGCGGGGGATTTGGCGTTTTCCATGAAAAAGTGCCTTTCGCCCTCTATTGTCGGCAGCATTACTTTGAGCGCGTCTCTGGCCGTATATTTTTTGCCGGCGGCCGCTATGATTTTTTCAATCTCGTTATCTTCGGCGGTTCTGAAATAGACCAGTTGCGAAGGATAGTCGAAGGCGGTGCTTGAAACGCCTACGCTTGCCGTGGAAGCGTGAGCCGCGTCCGGAAAGAAAAGAGCTTCCGGCGAGTAATCCGCGAATAATTGCGGGGCGTTGAAATTTTGAGTTAAAACGACCGGCGTCGTCGTCGGGGCCGGCATGCATAAAGCCTGTACCATTATAGCTTTTGAAGTTCCGGAGATCGAACCTACGGAAAGTATGGTTACCAGGGTCGAATTAGGGGTTTTACGCGACATGGCGGTATTAAACGTCCCGCCGTCGAGACTTCTTTCTGGAAGCGTGAGGCCGTTTTCAAAGCAAATGCCGTAAGAACGCAGGTACGCGGAAGCCAGGTTGATGCCGGCTTCGGCGAGATATGTGGCTTTCGTGCTTCTCTCGATAACGCTGATGGAGGTGACCCCGCCCTGCATGCGGAAAATAAATGTGCCGCCGGCCATCATAAGTATGAATACGATTATTAAAACCATTCCAATGGCGAAACCGCTTTTGTTAAGTTTCATTTTTACCTCCTGATGAACCCGGTTTTTAAAGGTTGCGCAAAAAAATATTCGATGATATGTCGTATGTCTTTAATTTTTCGGCCCCGCCGGGCTGTCTGGTCAGTATTCCAAATTTTACATATAGCTCGACGAGGCGGTTGTTTTTGCCGAGTGCCATGAAAGAGCAGCCTTCGATGTTTTCCGCGAGGACTATTTCAGCCGTCGCCGTTCCCGTTATTTCGTCTATTAAAGACCGGCATAATTTTTTAGCCGTCGGTTTATAAAAATATAGCACCACGTCGTCGGAGTTATTGACGAACATTATATGCGCGGATGGAGCCGTCGAGTTTATCGGCGATAAGACTTCGCGGCTTTCCTGAAGTTCGCGAATGATCCGGGTTAGCGAATGCCGGGCGTTCTTATGAAGGTCGACCGAACTTTCTATCTCTATTTCCGAGCGGGAACGGAAATAGAGCAGGTCGACGAGCCCTATTATGATAAGCATTAATATTGCTCCGGCGATCATTATTTCAAGCACTGAAAATCCGCGTCGATTTTTGTTCAAATCCATGAACCGCCCCTTTATTAAAACGTAATATATCCGGCGCTAATATCGTTTGTATATGTAGGTTGAAAGCGAAACGGACTTCTCATAGCCGCGATACTTCCATTTTATTTTTATTCCGACTTTTTTCAGATCCGGGGGAGTCGCTATATTTTCTACGTCTATAACGCTCTTGAAAATTTTTATCTGTTCGTATAGCTCGGGATAGTTAAATTCGGATACCGGATTCCCGGTCCTCATATAGCTTTTCATGTAATACCCGGCTCCCGGACCGGTGCATGGCATTTCGCTCTCCGATGAAATAGCGTCAAAATTTCCAGTGCTGCGGGCTATTATGCGTTCAAGTATATAGCGGCCGATATATAATGCCTGGGTCTGGTCGGATGTGCGCGTAATGCCTGAAGTCGAAGTGTTTATCATCTGGATTACAGGGACTACGGCAAGTATTAATATCACAATAGCAACTAATACTTCGATCAGAGAGAACCCCAAAGTTTTAATCCTGATGTAAAATGACATGCAGCCTCATTTTAAATAATAACTTGATTTCATTACCGCTAACGCTTCTGTTCTAATTATAAAGCTTTTTAAGAAACTTGTCAAATACTAAGATTTAATTATAATAGGACTTATGGCCGTTCCTGTAAACAGGTCTCAGGTGAAACGCATCCGTTCTATCAGGCGCGCGTCCGTGAAAAATTTTGACAAAAACTTTTAAAAGTGATAGAATGCAATCAATAGAAAAGAGGTGTTCTTATGAAAAAAATTATTCCTGTTTTAATTTCAATAGTTTTGGCGGCCTATATCGGCTATCTTTCTTACGGCCTTATTTCTAAAAGCGTCGTGTCTGACGAAAAAAACGCATCTGAACAGAAAATAAAGCGTTCCCTGAATACTACGAAAAAACCAGCCGGCAACGTCAATCAGCCGGAACGGCCTGGTTCTACCGATGAAAACGCTCTGATTCGGACCTCGACGGAGGAAGTATCCACGCCGGTTAAAAAGCATCTGCCGCCGCCTCAGCAGGTTAAAGATATAGATATTAAAAAATTAAAATATGCCGCCGTTAAAGGGAGCGGCGTTAACGTGCGCTCGGAGAGCAGGATCGCTCCGAATAATGTCATGGACAAGGTTAACAGCGGAGAGATTTTTGATGTCGTGGCGATAGAAAAACCGGCGAATGACAATCATAAGTGGATAAAACTAAGGCTTAAAAACGGCTCCATGGGTTTTATAAGAGATGACCTTGTTGAATTGCGCGAAAAAAAATAAAGGGGCCGGATATGAAAAATGCGCTCCATGCGATGTTTCGAGAGCCGTCGGGTGCGCGCTCGAACGCCGTGGAACGCTTCGTGAAGCCGGCGCTTACAGACTTATAAATCTTCATGGCGACAAAATTGCCGATGCCGCCGTCGATGTTTACGGTGAATTTGCAGCCATTTCATGGTATTCGAAAAATGCAAGGGAATTAAAAACGGCCCTTGTGGAAAGACTTCTTCAAGTCGACCGCATTCGCGGAGTTTATGATATCGACCGCTTCAATTCATCTCAAAAAGCTCAAAATTACAGGCATGCCGGCGGGAAAATCAGCCCGGATTTCTTCGAGATAGAAGAAGGCGGACTTCGTTTTCTGTGCAGTTTCAATCATGGCCAGAATGCCGGATTTTTTATAGATAACAGGGGCAACCGCGAATTCATCGCCAGGTTCTCAAAAGGCAGGGCCGTGCTTAACCTTTTCTCCTATACCGGCGCCCTTTCCGTCGTGGCGGCCGGCTCCGGGGCTTCATCCGTCATTACCGTCGATCTGTCAAGGTCGTATAATGAATGGGCCCGCGAGAATTTAAAATTAAACGGGTTTATGGAAGCCGCCGGAAAAGTGCTGACGTTCGACGCCATGGACTACATGCGCTTCTGCCTGAAAAAAGGCTATAAATTTGATTTTATAATTCTGGATCCGCCGTCGTTCGCTTTATCGCTTGATAAAAAGCCGTTTTCCACGCTGAAAAATTATAAGGAGCTGCTTTTGGCGGCATACGCTGTATTGTCGCCCGGCGGAATGATCGCGGCTATCTGTAACACGGCGGGTTATAAGCGGTCTGACTTTAAAGAAATGATCGCCGATACTTTTAACGGACTTTCAACTTCCGGCTTTAAAATAATCGACGGCCCTGCAATGCCGCCCGATTTTAACCGGCGGACGAATGATCGAGATCTTGATTATCTGAAGAATTTTTATGTGAGATTTGTTGGAAAATAAGTTGAGGTCCCGGAGAAGGAGTTTTTCCTTTTAAAAAAATATCGAACCCGTAAGGTATGCGGCTGCTATAAGAGGGATCGCCGTGGCGACGCATAAAATTTCGATCATATTTATCACCGGTTTCCTTTCATTATTTTTGTATCTTAATTAAAATTAAAAAGCATAATATGTGCCAGATTGAAAAGTTGCTTTTTATAAGCTTTTTCAATATTCCTTTAAAAAATACGGACTTTTTTTCCGCTAATTCAAAGATCTTTCGGAAAAAATATCCGACTGAACACGGTCTGAAAGAAAACCGCCGTTAAAAAAACGGCTCCGGCGGATACTTTAATAAGGCTTTCCTTCGTCGAGCGGATAATTTATTACAAGATCTAGTTTGGCTCCGTTATAAATTATCTTTCCGGCTGCGCGAAACCTCGTGCCGGCGCCTTTCAGTTCATCCAAGCCGCCTGTGAAATGCGAACAATTGCCGACGCTTTCGGACCGGTCGAGTGGAACGGCTTTTAATATGAGCGTCATCGGTATCTTCGAACCTTCGATGTTAGCTTTCATGCCTATGGTCTTGTCCGGCAACGTGACCGGCTTAAGCACTCCGCGTCCGCCGGACAATATCCATATTTCTACGGTTCCTTCTTCGACGATGATCTCGACGTGCCCTATTGCGCATTCGCCGATCATCTGAAGCTCGCCGCCGTGGGCGGTTTTTTCATGGCGCCCGGCCGCGCTGGCGATGCCGGATAACGATATGAGCGAAGTTGCCAGGCAAAGCGAAAACGCGGCGGCCCGAAAAAATATTATTGATTTAGAATATACGTTTGTTTTCATTGATTACAGCCCCTCCGTTAATTTTCATTGCGCCTATGATAACATATTTTCGCTTTGGTTTCAAAAAAATCAGTGAAGCATAAGCAAAACCCTCCGCAAGTTCATAACGAACGGAGGGTTTTACATTACGGTCGGTTACTTATGGCATTTGATTTTTAACGGCCATAGCGAATAAATTTATTTTACGTGGTCCTTCATTTTTTTGCATTGCTGGATCGTCTGCATGGCGACGGGAACAAGCCCGCCCGTGGGGTTGAATTCGATGACGCGCGTGAATTCCTCGATCGCGTTGTCATAGCGGCCCATGTCTTTATAGACCATGGCGAGGTTATTTCTGCCGAATACATAATTGGGGGCGAGTTCGAGTACGCGCTGGAAAACGGTTATCGCCTGATCGAAGTGGCCCGCTTCGCGAAGGCAGAGGCCGTAGTTGTTCCAAGCTTCGAGATTTCCGCTGTCGATCTCGCAGACGAGCTTGAATTCGGAAACCGCGCTTTTAAGGTCGCCTTTTGTTTTGTAGGCGTTTCCAAGGTTGGTGTGAGCTTCGATATCGCGCGGGTCAATGGCGGCTATTTTTAAAAACATCTCAATGGCTTTATCGATAGTGCCTTTGCGCAGGTAAACCTTTCCCAGATGTCTGTATGCGTTGATGTGGTTCGGCTCTATCTCAAGGGCCTTCTGGAATTCTGAAATGGCTTCATCGTATTTGCCTTTTTTCTTGTAGTTGAGCCCTGATTCGATGAAGTAAGATACCCTTTCACTACTCATAACTAATCACACCTTTCCCAATTAATGTAAGTAAATATATATGGCATCGGTCCGTTAACTTGTTATTGATAAAAAACTAAAAATACACAAACAGCCGCCTGATTTTCCTTCTTATTTTCAGAAGATCAGTGGCTTTGTATATTCGCGGTCAAATATGTTTTCGTTTGTCTGATAAATAGTTTTTCTTCATTTTATAATTTCATTATACCATAATATCTTTAGTTTTTCAAGGAATCCGGCGTTAAAATTCTTGTTTTTATTTATATTTTTATGTTATAATTAGCGCGAAATTTTATGGAAAACACGCGTACGGACAGTTTAATTTACTTAGATAACAACGCGACGACGCCGGTTTTGGAAGAAGCCGCCGCCGCTTTGAACGGCGCCTTGCGTTCGACCTACGGCAATCCGTCGTCTTATCACCGAGCGGGAATGGCGGCCGGGTACGTCATTGAAAAGGCCAGGGCGTCGGTCGCGCGTTTGATCGGAGCCGCCGCGCCAGAGATCATTTTTACATCCTCAGGTACCGAAGCCAACAATACGGCTATATATGGAACTATCGGGCGGATAATGAGTTCTGGCGGAAAAAGCGGCCCGGCCAATATCGTTACGACGGGCGTGGAACATCATTCCGTTTCAAACGCCGTCAAAGCGGTTTGTTCTGGTGGCGGAATAAGCGTGAAGCGCGCCGCGATTTCAAGCGAATGCAAACTGGAGCCGGAAGAATTCGAAAGACTTATAGACGAAAACACCGTTCTTGTGAGCGTAATGCTTGCCAATAACGAGACCGGCGCTATTTTTCCCGTTTCTGAAATTGGCGGCATCTGCGCAAGGCGCGGCGTTTTGTTTCATGTCGACGCGGTTTGCGCGACCGGCAAGATAAGATATAGCGTCAAAGACATAAATTGCGATCTTTTATCGATATCCGCGCATAAATTATATGGCCCGAAAGGCGCAGCATGCCTTTATAAAAAAAGGGGAGTTGAGATAACGCCCCTTTTTCGCGGCGGCCATCAGGAGGCCAACCTGCGCGCGGGCACGGAGAACGTTCCCGCTATAGCCGGATTCGGGGCGGCCTGCGATTATTTTTTTAATAATATTGAAAGTTCGGCCGCTCATTATTTGAAGCTTAAGGAGCTTTTTTCGGCGGGAATCAAAAAGGCGCTTCCGGGCGCGACATTGAACTGCTCTTCAGGTGAAGCGCTTCCGAATACGGTTTCCTTGACGCTTGATTTTTGCGATATTCATGAAGTCAACGCATTCATGTTTAATATCGATCTGGCCGGAGTTTGCGTATCGCTTGGCGCGGCCTGCTCGTCTATGGCGAAAGAGCCGTCGGAAGTTTTAACGGCGATGGGCATGAGCGATATCCGCGCCCATTCTACCGTGCGCGTGTCATTCGGCGTTCAAAACACCGAGGACGAGGTGCTTCGCGCGATCCGTATAATGGAAGAGGCGTACGGGAAGATCACGCGGGCGAGGAAATTGCGGGTGCAGGCATGAAGGAAAAAGTGATAATAGGCTTATCGGGAGGCGTGGATTCGGCAACGGCGGTTCATTTTTTAAACGAGGCCGGTTACGAGGTCGTCGGCATGACGCTTAAAATGCTTCCGGATAAGATTGAGGCTGCATGTTCGGCGGGCGAAGGGTTCCGCGTCTGCTGCTCGAGGGAAGCCGTTATGGAAGCCCGCATCTGCGCTATGAAACTCGGGATACCCCATTACGTCGTGAACTGTTCGGCGGATTTTCAATCCGGGATCATAGATTATTTTATCAGGGAATATCTGGACGGGAGAACGCCCAATCCCTGCGTTTTTTGTAATCAGAAGATAAAATTTAAATTTATGATGGAATACGCGGAAATGATGGGAGCGAAATACGTCGCGACAGGCCATTACGCCGATACGGGCTACTCTGAAAAATATTCGCGGACGCTAGTGCGTAAGCCGGCCGACGCTTCGCGCGATCAGTCATACATGTTGTGCATGCTGCCTCTGGAATATATTGAAAAAATATTGCTGCCGCTTGGAAGATACACTAAGCCTGAAACGCGCAAAATTGCGGCTGATCTGGGTCTTATTGTCGCCAATAAACCGGATTCCCAGGAAATATGCTTTATTCCGGACGGCGACTACCAGACTTTTATAAGAAACAGCTCCGGGAGTGCGGAAACGGCCATGAAACCAGGAAAGATCGTGGACGCGCGCGGAACGGTCCTGGGTAAACACGCCGGAATAATAAATTATACGGTCGGTCAGCGAAAAGGGCTTGGCCTTACGTCGAAGGAGCCTCTTTATGTCGTGAAGATCGATGCGATGAAGAACGAGGTCGTGGTAGGGCTTGAAAGCGAAGCAAAAATATCGCGATTTACGGTTTGCGGCATGAACTGGTTCGCGGGCGCGCCGCCGGCTGAAGATGACGAATATACCGTCAAGATCAGATATAAACACCGCGGATCGGTCGCGCGCCTGAAAAAAATCGGCGAAAATGATTTTGAAGCGACCCTTCTTGTTCCCGAAAAGGGCGTGACGCCCGGTCAGATACTTGCCGTTTACGACGGAGACTGGCTTCTGGGCGGAGCGGTCATCAAATAGTTCTCAACTCTCAACTTTTAACTTTTAACGACAAGGTTGCCAGCGCCAAAAAATAAATGGTTCGGATTTATTTTTGCGTTAATTCCTTCGGGTCCTTTATCTTCGACATGGCCGTCGAATAAGTTATAAGCCCTGATTGATAAAGCGTTTTTATGCTGCGGTCCATCGTCTGCATGCCGATGTTCTGGCTCGTCTGCATCGTGGAAAATATTCCGGATATCTTATTTTCACGGATCTGATGGCGGATCGGCTGCGCCGCGAGAAGCACTTCTACGGAGAGAATCCTTCCGCCGCCTACCTTTGGCATTAAAACCTGCGATATGACGCCCTGAAGCGAAGATGACAGCTGGATACGCGCCTGTTCCTGCTGATGCGGCGGGAAAACGTCGATTATGCGGCTTATGGTCTGGACCGCGTCGGACGTGTGAAGCGTCGCTATGACGAGGTGGCCGGTTTCCGCGGCCATGAGCGTGGCGCTGATGGTTTCGATGTCGCGCATTTCGCCGACGCCTATTACGTCGGGATTTTGTCTTAATATGTGAATCAGGGCGGACGAGAAGCTTTTCACGTCGGAATAAACTTCCTGCTGGACGACTATCGACTTTTTGTGAGAATGGACGTATTCGATAGGGTCTTCGACGGTTATTATCTTGGCGCGCCGCTCCTTGTTTATGAAATCGATAATGGCGTTGAACGTGGTCGTTTTGCCGGAACTTGTGGGGCCGGTGATAAGTATTAGTCCGTTAGGCTTTCTGGCCAGGTCCATTACGATTTCCGGAAGATGGAGCTCCTCGAGCGTTGGAACCGAGCGTGGAACAAGCCTTATGGACGCCTCGACCGTGTTTTTCTGATAATATACGGCTATCCTGAAGCGCCCTACTCCTTCCAGGGTCAGCGAAAGATTGAGCTGCCAGTCTTTTTCAAATTTTTCGGCCTGCGTTTCGTTTAGAATGCTGTAAATAAGGGATTTGGTGTCGTCCGCGCCGAGCGGCTGCGTTTCCATAAAGACGATGTCGCCGTCGATCCGAAGCACCGGCGGTTCGCCTTCGATCAGGTGAAGGTCGGACGCGTTGTGCTCCTGGGCGATTTTTAAAAGGCTGAGCATTGCCTGTTGCGCTGTTTTATTCGTCATTTGTCTTCCTTTCTTATTCCAGCTGTCTTCTTCTTGAAAATGGATACGTTATTTTGGCGGCTATTCCGACGATATTTTCACGGCGTATGTTTACAAGTTCGAAAAAAGCCCGTGTGCCGTATCTGCCGTTGGCCCCGGTCAGATAAGAGCTGTTGTCCAGCGTGAATTCCACTTTTTCTATAAAAGCTGAAGCGCCTATGTTGCTTAGCGGGTAAAATTTTCTGTCGAGTTTTTTTTCATTTATGAATACGTCGCCGTCCGCGAAACGGACTTTTTCTCCCGGCAGGGCTATTACGCGTTCGAGGGAATTTCCGCCCGCTATAAGATCAGCGGTATTGCCGCGCCTGAAGAAACGCCCTGAATTGAAAAGAATTATATTTCCTCGTTTTATGGGTTCGTCCGCCCCGAGATTTCTTATTAATATCCTGTCTTCGAGTTCTAAAGTCGGCGAAAGCATCGAATCGCTGACGCGGATTATATTGTTATAACGGCTTTCGTATATATTGAATATTGAATATAGCACGAACATCATCATCGATATGGTTAAAAGGCTGACTAAAAAAATACTTTCACGCGAATTCCGGCTCGAATTTATTTGGTATTTGGCCCTGTATATGGAGAGCGCGTTGATTATGGAATAAAAATAGATCGCGGCCGCCGCGCCGAGAAACGGCATATCGATTGAGTAAGTGCCGAAATAAGAATGCGCCATGAAAAGGGAAGCCGCGAAGCCTGCCGCGAAAACCAGGCCCCTGAAAAATTCTTTCAGTAGAACGATCTGAGCCAGTCCGGGGAAAATGACGCTGAATAATGCCAATTTTAAAAGATCGGTCATATCGGTTATGGAATAAGATTTTTTTTCTTCTTTTTCGCGGATATCCCTTTCTATCACGTGAGGCGGCAATTCGCGCCCGCAGTCTATACAGGACGGAGAATTGGGAAGTATTTCGCTGTGACAGTAGGGGCAATTCATAAAACTATTTTTTCCCTTCTACGCGCGTGTCGATCCTCGGTTCCGGCTGATAATATTCGGATGTTTTAGACTCGCTTTTGACCTCTCCGACGATATCCTTCAGTATTTTTCCGATCTCTGCGCAGCCTTTTCCGGGTATGCCTTTAATGTGCGCTTTCACTTCGCCCGTTTCGGTTATCTCGATGTCAATTTCGTGTTTTGGTGTCATTTTTCTGACCTCCTATGCTGAAAAATCTTGAGATATTTCTGAACATTTTTATTAAAAACGCGTTCTGTCCGGCTACGCGGCTGACGCCGTCCTGGGATGATCCGCAGGAAGGAGACATTTCAAGCGCCAGCCTGTAATAAAACTCGGCTTCCTCGAAAAATTCGAGCTTTTCGTTCACGGCGCCGAGTTTATCGTATATAAAGAAATTACAGAGCCCCGCCTGTAAAGCTTTTTTGAAATAAGAAAGCGCCTGGGGAAATCTTTTGGCCCGATACAGCGCCATCGCTATCTCGAAATCGAAATATTTTGCGGTCGCGGCGTTCTTGAATTTTGAAGCGCTGTTAAAACATACGAAAGCGGTATTATGGTTTTCCGAGCGAAGAAGTATCTCGCCGCGCGAATACCAGACGAAGTAGTTGGGTTTGTTCTTCGCCACGGCGCCGTCGGAATACGCCAGAGCGCTTTCGAGGTTGTTGTTCAGGGCCGTGGCGAGAGCCAGAAGGCCCTCGATATCGGCTGACGAACCGAAGAACTCAAAAGCGCGTTTCGCCCAGGTAAGAGCGTCTTCGAACTTTTCAAGATGTATCTGGCTTATTATCTGATAGGCCCAGGCCTCTTCGTCCTTGTTGTTTTCGGAAAGGCATTTTGAAAAATTGAACATCGCCTTTTCGAAGTCGCCGGCGACATAGTATTTGAATGCTTCCTGCTTGAAATAACCCGCGTCGAAAACGCTGTCGTC
>Ga0116170_10005145_pt1 | contig 11778 bp, 6 predicted proteins | sample AD_JPNHW1_MetaG_FD_89797 | JGI IMG/M metagenome (GOLD analysis project Ga0116170, IMG submission 89797) | Active sludge microbial communities of municipal wastewater-treating anaerobic digesters from Japan - AD_JPNHW1_MetaG | ecosystem: Engineered > Bioreactor > Anaerobic > Digestate | place... | reverse complement strand
TTCTGACAACTCAGAATAATCCCTCTTTCTAATTATAAATAAAATTACATGTTTATGAAAACATCTTTACTTTCAAAATTTGTTGCTGTAACATTGTTCAGCTTAGTTACATTCATTTCAATGAATGCTCAGAACCCAATGTGTATGATAGGCGATGCCACCAGGTATGGGTGGGATAAAGACAAATCTTCACCAATGACTCAGGACGGAGTCAACCCTTCTAAATTTTACTATAATGCTTATCTTAATGCTGGTAGCTTCAAATTTTTGCTGCAGAATTCCGATTGGATACCAAGTTGGAATAAAGGAGCAGATAAGACTACTGTAGTGAAACGAAATACATATAACGATCCGGATAATTCATTCTCAATTACAACTGCCGGAAACTATTCTATTATATTGGATACTATAGCTTTGACACTTAGTGTAACAACAATGACTGAAACAACACCAATACCATTTAATACTGTATTTATGGTTGGAAATGCAGCCCCAAATGGTTGGGATATCGGCACAGCGACCGAGTTAATTAAGAATCCGGCAAATCCATTCGAATTTACCTATACAGGAGCATTGACAACCGGTGAATTGAAATTTCCGGTAAACCGTAATTGGGGGTTGAAGCAGGATTTTTTTATGAAAGTCTCTGAAAATCAAATGGTATTGCAAAATTCTCCTGATTCAAAATGGGTAATTAGCGAATCCGGAAATTACTCCATTACATTAAATACAAATACACTTGCCATTGATATCCGTAAATTAAATACCTGGCTTGGAAGTACTGGGAATTGGAGTGCAGGCTCTAACTGGAGCACCGGATCAGCTCCAACTAATTCGGAAGTGGTGGATATTAACAATGCAGAAGTTGCCATTGATCAGGATGTAACCGCATATCAGATTAATGTTCATGCAGGAGCTAAACTAACCATCAATCAGGATAAATCATTGACTGTTTCAAAACTTAAGTTATTAAGTGGAAGCACAGGAACAGGAACATTCGTAAATAATGGAACAGTCACGGTTACCACAGCCGAGGTTCAGCAATATCTCGCATCCTCACGTAACTGGTATATTTCATCTCCTATATCAAATGGCACAGTACCATCAGGTTTAACGTACTATGGATATGACGAGACTGGTAGTAATGCAAGTTATTCTGCGCCTGCTACAGAATACTGGGTGGCTAATTCGGCCGGCACCACATTAGTACAAGGAAAAGGTTATATTGCACAACCTGGTATCGCTACTACCATTGGTTTTAGCGGTACGCTTAATGATGGTAATATTGATATTGACCTTACCCGTTCAGGTGCAACTTACACCGGATTTAATCTGGTAGGAAATCCTTATCCTTCTTATCTGAAGTTTTCGGATGTTTCAGTTTCTAATTCCAATATCCAAACCACCATGTGGTATAGAACAAAGAATATTAGCAATACATATATGTTTGCAACTTATAATGCTTCCGGAGATATACTAATAGCTCCGAATGCAAATACAATGGTAACAGGTTATATTCCTCCTATGCAGGCATTCTGGGTAAAAGCTACTTTCGCTTCTACACTTACATTTACGAATGATATGAGGTACCATATTGATGTTTCAGGCAATGTGATAAAAGTAAAAGCAGCTCAAGCTAACCCAATTTTACGCCTTCAGGTTTCTAACGGTGTGAATAGCGATGAAGCAGTTGTTTATTTCAATCCCAATGCTATTAATACAATTGACAAGTATGATTCAGAAAAGATGAGCAACAACAATTCATCTATTCCTGAAATATATACAACTCCGGTAGTAGGAACTGCAAATCTTGCCATCAATGGGATGAATAGTGTAAACGCAGTAAATGAACTTCCGTTAGGATTTACCACCGGTGAAACCAATAACTTCACCATCAAAGCTTCTGAAATCAGCAACTTTGATGCGGACACACAAATTATCCTGAAAGATAATTTACTTGGAACAGAAACAGACCTGACTGCAGGTAACAGCTATAGCTTTGCTTCGGATGCTACAAGCACAGCTGATCGTTTCACAGTAGTGTTCAAAACTTCAGGTGTGGCAACAGACGTGAACAAAACTATTTGCAACAACAACTTTGTATTTGCAAACGGTAACCTTCAGATTGGTGTCTACAGCAAGAAAGCAATCGGAAATGTTTCAGTATTCAATGCAGTAGGTCAGAAAGTAGCTGACAGAGCGTTGAACGCAACCAGCAGCTATATCAACGTTCCTGAAGCAGGAATGTATATGGTAAGCATCAGCAACAACGGAGTAACCAACGCCCGGAAAGTAATGGTAAAATAATAAAAAATCTCTCACGCAAATAGCACATGCCGAAATATCGGTAAAATCAAATTTTTTTACGCTTTTGCGTCTTTGCGTGAGATTTTAGATTTATCTCAAATAAATTAAAATGAAAAAATTATGAAAACTGAAATAAATAAGAAAAGAATATATTTAACTCCTGAAGTTGAGCGCATTAAATTGGATAATGAAATATCCTTGCAAATGGAATCTGTGCCCCCAACAGGCCCTAATGAAATCAGTGGAAGCAATACAATTATTTATCATAATAACGATCCATTTAGAAACATGGCTTAATATTCTTACTAATATAAAATTATCAATTTATTTAAATTAATCAGTTATGAAAACATCATTACTTTCAAAATTAATTGCTGTTACATTGTTCAGCACAGTTGCATTTATTTCGGTGAATGCCCAGAATCCTATGTGTATGATTGGCGATGCTACAAAATACGGATGGGATAAAGACAAGTCTTCTCCCATGACTCAGGACGGTGTTAATCTATCAAAGTTCTACTACAATGCATATCTTAATGCTGGGAGTTTTAAATTTTTGATGCAAAATTCAGATTGGGTACCCAGTTGGAACAAGGGGGCAGATGAAAGCACTGTTGTAAAACGAAACACCTACGGTGATCCGGACAATTCATTTACAATTTCAACTGCCGGAAACTATTCTATCGTGTTGGATACAGCTGCATTAACGCTTAGTGTAACACCAATGGCCGAAACAACACCAATACCATTTAATACTGTATTTATGGTTGGAAATGCAGCCCCAAATGGTTGGGATTTAGGTAAAGCTACAGAGTTGACTAAGAACCCGACAAATCCATTTGAATTTAGTTATACCGGAGCATTATCAGTAGGAGAATTCAAATTTCCGGTAAACCGCAACTGGGGTTGGAATCAGGATTTCTTTATCAAAGTTTCTGATACTCAAATGCAGCTAGTGGCTGGTGGTGATGTAAAATGGAGTATAACAGAAGCTGCGAATTATAAAGTTACAATTAATACAAACACATTGGCCATTAGCATTGAAAAACAAATAACAGATTTAAATCCTGCTATTGAAAATAGTCAGTTATCTCTTAAATCAAATGTTGTAAAAGACCAATTGACAGTGCTAAGTTTAAATAGTGCAGATTATCTGATTTTTAGCTCAGTTGGTACTTTGGTTCAAAGAGGAGCTTTTACTGGAAGTTCAATCAATATAAGCAATCTTAGAAACGGAATATACATAGTGAAAATTGAAAATAAATCATTCAAATTTATCAAAGAATAACAGACTCTAAAATACTCCCATTCGAAAACTCGAATGGGAGTTGATTAATAGAAAGTTAAGTTCTCTCCTAAAATCAAATACATGCATAGAAAAATATATTATATAATCACTTGTCTTTTTTGTTTCTCATTAGTCAACGTTTCATCCCAAAATCCTTCAAATCCTTACAAAGCTCCATTGTACTGGGATGTTTATGAGAATAATTTTCTGAAGGAGAAAGCCGGTGTAACAAATAATTATATTTCAGAAGATGAGTTCCTTGCAAATATCAACTGGATAGATACAAATATGAAGAGCTCTGGATACAATATGATTTGTATTGATGGTTGGGGCGATGCGGACTATAATGTGAATGGATATAGAACAAAACATTCTTCTGCATGGGCGCATGATTATGCATGGTGGTCCGCTGAACTTCAGAAAAGGGGAATGACACTCGGTATTTACAATAATCCGCTTTGGGTAAATACAAATGCAGCTAATGCTGGGTTGAAAGTAAAAGGGACTAACATTTCACTTTCAAGTTTGATTAATACCAATGAAAATGCATTGTGGTTTACCTGGCTTCAGGTCGATCGACCTGGAGCTGAAGAATATGTAAAAGGATACATTCAGTACTATGCCGATATGGGGGTTAAATTTTTACGTGTAGATTTTCTCTCGTGGTTCGAAAGTGGCTATGACAGGAATGTAGGGACAGTAGGCCCTGACAGACGAAATAGTTACATCAATGGTTTAAGCTATTACGAAACAGCTTTAAAATGGATGCGTGAGGCGTGTGATGCAAATGGTATGTTTTTGAGTTTAGTAATGCCTAATCTGTATACAGATGCGAATATTGAGCAAAAATATGGTCACATGGTACGTGTTGATGAAGATTGTGCCGAAGGCGGGTGGTATCGTTTCAGCGATAGCTCACGTGGACAGCAACGAGTTGGTTGGTCTCAGTTTGCCAATCCTTTTGACGGATATGTATATTGGTCAAAAATAGCAGGTAGAGACAAAATGATCCTGGATGGGGATTTTATCCGATTGAATACGTATGCTAACGATGAAGAGCGTAAATGTGTTGTTTCCATGCATCTTATGGCTGGAGGCCCGGTTTCAATTGCAGATCAATACAATACCATTGGCTCAAATTCCTGGATTTATCAAAATAAAGAAATGCTCGCGTTAAATCAGGATGGTTTTGTTGGAACACCTTTAAGTAATGATCCTACAAACGTATTAAATCAGGTATGGAAAGGACAACTGTCAAATGGTGATTGGATAGTCGGTTTTTTCAATCGAGAAGGTAGCGCTCAATCGAGATCAATCAGTTTCCAAAACGACTTGGGAATTTTCGGTAATGCATTTGTTCGGGATTTATGGGCGCATACCGATTTGGGTGTTGTGAGTTTACTAAATAAAAGTGTTCCTGCCCATGGGTGCATGATTTTCAGAATTAAATCGAATGTCAATAAAGTAATTTCGCCTTTGTTTAGTCTAAAAGAAGGGAGTTACAATACTTCATGTTCAGTTAGTTTGTCAACGGCAACTTCCGGAGCATCTATCTATTATACCATTGATGGTAGTATTCCAACATCTGCATCATCTTTATATACAGTTCCTGTCACAATATCAAAAACGTCAACTATAAAAGCTATAGCAATAAAGAGTGGTATGGAAGATTCATACGTGAATAAATCTACATACATGATAGGAGAAGCAATGCCTCAGGCGTCAATCAATATCGGGGCTACTTTTAATAATTGGGATTTGACAGCTACTCCTATGAAGAATACTGATGGAAATAATTGGACAACAGATCCAATTTCAATTCTGACCGGAGACCATATAATGAAGTTTGCGAATACAACTAACTGGTCTGGTGATGACTGGGGAAATGCATCCGGCCTCAGCGGAACAACCCAATTAACCACTGGGGGTGGCCCGTTTATTACTTTTAAAACGGCTGTTACGGGAAAATATCTTATTTCTTTCAATGATTATTCATTAACCTATAATGTACAAAAGATACTCGATTTTGTACAGTCTCAGATGTATGTCGCAGGATCTTTCAATAATTGGAGTTTGACAAATGGCAAAATGACTTTAATGGATAATAATTTATGGAAATCATCGGCTATTACTATTCCAGCAGGAACATATCAGATGAAGTTTGCAAACACCTCAAACTGGACAGGAGACGATTGGGGAAATACTTCTGGTTTGACTGGTGTTGCTTCACTTGCTACAGGAGGTCTGCCCAATATCAGTTTTACAGTTCCAACTTCTGGGAGTTATATTATTTCCTTTAATGATGCTACTTTAGCTTACTCAGTAGTTAATTCGGTTACAGAAGATCCGGAATTGAAAATATCCGATATACATGTTTCGTCTTCGGGCAAAAACATTGTTATTGACAAAAATAATAACGATGATGTATCAATTGAAGTAATTAGCCTTAATGGCCAACTTATATATAAAACTAATACTACGTCAACAACTACTGTAATAAATCTAAGTTCACAACAATCGAACAGCCTCATTATAGTTCGGGTTATAACGAAATCTAAAATACAGTCTACAAAATTATTGTTGAATTAACTCTGATGAATTAAAATGAAAATCAAACTCAGCATATTAATTTTATTTTTGTTATATATTCAAGTTAATGCGCAAACTTCGTTTGTTGCCGAATCCGGAGTTGCTATATTTTGCCCTGCAGACATGGATTCGGCACGTACATTACCCTCGTTAGCATTGGTGAAAAATTTGCAACCTCAGGGCTCGGTACCTGCAAACTGGAAAATAACTCCGGTTTTCTCAAAAGTGAATGGTAAGTCAACAGTTACAATTACTTATGATGTAGATGCTGATCTATATGGAAATGGAGAAGTTACAGGTTCATTAAGACGTAATAATACAAATGTAACCTTATGGAATACAGATAACTATTTGTATACTTCTGTTGATAACGGAAAAAGACTCTATCAATCGCATCCTTGGGTAATGGGTGTACGCAAAGACGGAACTGCTTTTGGTATTATTGCAGACAATAGCTGGAAGCAGTACTTTGACTTGTCAAATCCACTGACGATTACTTCCGAAGGTCCGGCTTTTCGTGTAATAATTATTGAAAAACAAAATCCAATGGAAGTTCAGAAAACGCTTGCCGAACTTACCGGTAAAATGAATCTTCCACCACTTTGGGCCATTGGTTATCAGCAAAGCAGATACACTTATTCCCCTGATACACGTGTAAAAAAAATAGCTGACGAATTCAGAAATCGTAAAATTCCGGCTGATGTGATATGGATGGATATTGATTATATGTCCAATTATAAGGTTTTTACATTCAACCCAACAACATTCTCTAATCCCAAAGGGCTAAATGATTATTTACACGCCAAGAATTTTAAAGCAGTGTATATGATTGACCCCGGAGTGAAAAAGGAAACAGGATATACGGTATACGATTCAGGGGTAGCAGGTGGGCATTTTGTGAGAACTTCCACAGGACAAGAATTCAACGGCACTGTATGGCCGGGTAATTGTGCTTTCCCCGACTTTACCCGCCCTGCCACTCAAAGCTGGTGGGCAGGACTTTACAGTAATTTCATGTCTTTGGGAATAGATGGTGTTTGGAACGATATGAACGAACCTTCTGTTTTTAATGGTACAAACGGAACTATGCCTGAGGATAATATACATAGAGGCGGAGATGATTTGCCCGCTGGTTCACATGCCAGATATCATAATGTTTATGGTATGTTGATGGTTAAATCGAGCCGGGATGGTCTAATAGCCGCTAATCCTGACAAACGTCCGTTCATTTTATCTCGTTCTAATTTTTTGGGTGGACAACGCTATGCAGCTACCTGGACTGGTGACAATAAATCTACCTGGGATTATCTTAAGATGTCTATTCCAATGTGTATCAACTTGAGTTTATCCGGACAACCATTTAATGGTCCTGATATTGGTGGCTTTGAAGGAAATTGCGATGCCGAATTATTAGGACATTGGATGGCGCTGGGAGCTTACTACCCTTTTTCGCGGAACCATAGTTCAAATAATACAATCGACCAGGAACCATGGGCATTTGGGACGCCTATTGAAAATGTTTCGCGTACAGCATTAAATCGTCGTTACAGACTTATGCCTTATCTTTACAGTTTATTTAGGGAGGCTTCTATAAGTGGAACTCCAATAATGCAACCGGTTTTCTTTGCTGACTATATAGATGCAAATCTACGTTCTGAACAGCAGCTATTTTTGCTTGGAAGTGATTTATTGATAGCTCCACGTTGGGCAACCAATGTAAGTTTTCCAAAAGGAAATTGGAATCAGATTAAGTTTGAAAATACAGACGATGGCTATCAACCTTATGTTTTTCTTCGTCCTGGAGCCATTGTACCTATAACGGGTATTATCCAAAGTACTGCTGAATATAAAACAGATTCAGTTACTTTACTGATAAATCCTAATACAGATGGTTCAGCCCGGGGAAAGCTATACGACGATGCTGGTAATGGATACGATTATCAGACTGGAGATTATGCTGTACATCAGTTTGTTTCTTCTAAATATCATGCAGATTCATTGAAAGTTATTATTCAGAGAAACGAAGGCAATAGAAGAGTAAATCGCAAATATCGAATTGGATATGTTTTGAATAATACAATAACTTATTCTAACTGGTCAAAAGATACAGTTCAATATGTAAAAATTGTTACCGACTCTCAACCGGAAATTGATAAGACATTGTTACCCTCAATGTATATCAGTGGAGTGTTTGATAAAAAAAATCAAACGATTTTACCCATGAAGTATCTCGGAAATAATAAGTGGGTTACTGATACTATTTTCTTGTCTGTCGGAACACAATCATTTAAATTTTTGGCTCAAAAAGACAGTTCGAGTGGCAGCTGGGGTAACGCATTGGGAATAAGTGGAATAGCTAAAGCAGGATTACCTACTGCCCCAGATATTACATGTACAATCACCGAAGTTGGTAAATACATTATCAATTTCAATCAGTTGACATTGAGATATTCAGTATCGAAAGCTCCAATTTACAACTACCTTTCAATAGTTGGGGATGCCACAGCCACAGGTTGGAATCCTACTGGGATGCCAATGATTCAGGACTCAACTAATCTGAATCTGTTTAGCTTGAAAAGTTTATTGACTCCGGGTACTTTCAAGTTTCACACTACTAATGGCGATTGGTGTAATGGTGATTGGTTATTGGCAAACGTTCAAGATCAATCGCTTTCCTCAACAAATTATAAGGTTTTTACAGGTTGCCCCCCTACAGATGCTGATTTAAAATGGAAAGTTACTACTGCTGGTAATTATGAAATTAAAGTTGATGTAGGAATTTCCAAAATCACTATAAATCAGCAAAATCCTCAGGGGGTAGGTAACATATTGGTAGGTGGCATAAAGTTATATCCCAACCCTACTGCAAATGAGTTGAATATCGATTTAGGGGAGGAAAGATCGGCTGAATTATCTATTTACACTGCATCTGGGAAAGTTATTTATCAGTCCAAATTGTCCAAGTGTTTAAATATTATTGATTTGAACAAACTAATAAAAGAAGGAACTTATTTTATTAAAATAAAAACAAAAACCGAATCTATAGTTAGTAAACTCATTTTCAAAGTATAGAATTATAAACAAAAAAAACATACCATGAGCACTCTTAATTCCAATTTCAAATACCTGATTATTTTACCTTTGATTGCATGTGTTTCATTCAGTTGTAAAGGTGCCGAACCAGATGTTACGCCAAATGCACCAGCCAATGTGGCTACACCAACTTACGTCAATGTGAGTATAGCTACCGATAAAGCGGTATATAAACCCGGAGATAATGTCATTTTTACGATTGACAATTCCGCGCTTCCCGCAACAGCTAAGGTAAGATATAAAAATGCTAATACTGTCATTTCAGAGGCTAATGTAACGGGCTCTACTTGGTCGTGGACAACTCCAACTACCGATTTTAAAGGTTATATTGCTGAAATTTATACCACGGTCAATAATGTAGAAACCATTTATGCTACAATTGGAATCGACGTATCAAGTGATTGGAAAAAATTTCCACGTTATGGCTTTTTGTCTAAGTTTGGTATTCTTTCTACCGATGAGATTAATGGGGTTATCAGTAATCTGAATCGTTTCCATATCAATGGTCTGCAGTTTTACGATTGGCAAAATAAACATCAAAAACCACTGCCAATGAGTGGTTCTGTTCCCGCATCAAGTTGGAAAGATATAGGGAACAGGGATATTTATTTCAGTACCGTCGAGAAGTATATTAATGCCGCTCATGGTTACAATATGAAAGCCATGTTTTATGATTTGGTTTATGGAGCATGGGATAATGCTGAAACTGATGGTGTCGACAAAGAATGGTATATTTACACTGATAATACACATACAAACCGTGATATATTTGCTCTTTCATCTCCATTTTTAAGCAATCTGAATCTGCTTGACCCTGCAAACAGTGGCTGGCAAAATTATATGGCTAATGAAACCAAAAACGTGTATAAATACTTGGCTTTCGACGGTTATCACATGGACCAGTTGGGAGATAGAGGCACTCGTTATAAATATGATGGCTCGTTTATGAATCTGTCAGGGTCTTTTAAATCATATATTGACGCTATAAAAGCAGCTGCACCCGAAAAATATAATGTAATGAATGCGGTAGCGCAGTATGGTCAACAAGGAATTGCCACATCAACCAGCGATTTTTTATATTCCGAAGTTTGGAGTCCTTCGGATAGTTATAATGATTTGGTCAATATCATTAAACAAAACAATACGATGAGCAGTAATTCTAAAAATACGGTTCTAGCGGCTTACATGAATTATGACAAGGCCAACACTGTTGGCTATTTCAACACACCTTCAATCCTAATGACCAATGCCGTGATATTTGCTTTCGGTGGTGCTCATCTTGAGTTAGGCGAGCATATGCTTTGCAAGGAATATTTCCCTAACGACAATCTGGCAATGAAGGATGACTTGAAGCAATCATTAGTCAACTACTATGATTTTCTGGTAGCTTATCAGAATCTGTTGCGAAACGGAGGAACATTTAATACCATTACAATTGCTTCAACTGACAATAAAATATCCCTTTCGGCATGGCCTGCTGCACAAGGTAAGGTAGCTGTATTCGGAAAGAAATTCGATAATTCACAAGTGATTCACTTGATCAACTTTACCAACTCAACTACACAGCAATGGCGTGACAAGAATGGCATACAAGTAATGCCTGTTCTGGTGAAAGATACAAAATTACTTCTAACGAGCGATAGAACAGTGAAAAACATTTGGATTGCTTCGCCTGATGTTGCAGGCGGTGCATCCAGAAAATTGAACTTTGCACAAGTTGGAAACAAGGTAAGTTTTATACTTCCGGAGTTGAGATATTGGGATATGGTTGTAATTGAATATTAATTTCATAATTGTTAGAATGAATATGAAAATACAAGTAATCGCATTTTTATTAGGTCTTTGCCCATTTATAGCGGCTCAGCAGCCTGCAATATATCAATCGAAAGCATTTAGCATCTTCCCGAATAAAGTTATTCAGGGTGATTTTAATGCCAATGTTATTTCACCTATTGAGCTTACATCCAATTATCGTAGCCCGGAAACAGATAAATATAGTCCAACTGTAAAATTTAAGTTTAGCATCAACTCTCGCGACAATGAAATGCCTTCAGGAATTGATCATTTTGTAACTTTAGTTCCCGAAAATGGGAAATGTATCACGAATGTGGTTTTTGGAACTCAGTTAAAACAAACTCAGGCTATTCCTACCGGAATCAATTTACCCGAAAATACAGTTTGGATAATTCGACTTGACATGCGAAAAGTATTCAAAGCATTTGAAACTGATGGTTATTACATACTTTATAATGGCGATAAGCTTGCTAAAGATGATTTCAGGGGTGTTTATGTTGCGGGTAGTGCTGCACCGTTGTCATGGGATTTTAGCAACCTTTACAACAAATCGGGCTTACAACTTACCGACGCTGACGGCGATAGTATTTATGAAACAACCCTGATAATGAATAAAAAACAGGACATAAAGTCTACTGAAGATCGTTGGAATCTGACAAAAGATATATCTGCTTTTCCGCAATATAAATCAGACTTTCCAATTTCTG
>Ga0116170_10005144_pt1 | contig 11779 bp, 11 predicted proteins | sample AD_JPNHW1_MetaG_FD_89797 | JGI IMG/M metagenome (GOLD analysis project Ga0116170, IMG submission 89797) | Active sludge microbial communities of municipal wastewater-treating anaerobic digesters from Japan - AD_JPNHW1_MetaG | ecosystem: Engineered > Bioreactor > Anaerobic > Digestate | place... | reverse complement strand
TTATCCTTGATAATTACTTTCATGGAATAACGGACCTGAGATGGTCGCTTATTGCAGCTGTTTCAGTGCTTCCTGTGGCCCTGATACTTACTTTCTATCATTACCGTCTGAAAAAGGGAAAGCAGCTCGACAGTTTTTTTCATGTCTGAAAAAGATTTCGTCTTTAAAATGGTTTCTTCCCGACAAAAAGTTTATATTGAAGAAGTAAACTTGATTAAAAACACGTCAAACATTGTTTTGGCAGAAACTAACAAAAAAGATTGAAATATGGGAAAGATCATCGCCTGTTGCGGCATAAACTGTGCAGATTGTGATGCACGAAAGGCAACCATTGAAAATAATGATGAACTGAGGAGGATCACAGCTGAAAAATGGAGCAGGGAGTTTAATAATCCCGGCATAACCTGGGAGATGATAAACTGTACCGGATGCCGGGAGGAAGGCAATAAATTCAGCTACTGCAGCATGTGTGAAATAAAAAAATGCGTTCAGGCAAAAGGATTCGAAACATGCGCCGGTTGCAGCGAACTTGAGTCGTGCAGCATCGTTGCGGGAGTCTTAAAGGCAGTTCCTGATGCCCTTTCGAATTTAAAGAGCCTTAATTAGGAATTACCGGGGCCTGCTGCAGTTTTATTTTTCCTTCTGATAAGACTTATTGCCTTATCCAGATAAATTGCCATTACTGTAAACATAGCAAACACCGCCAGGAACCATTTTACGTTTCTGAGGTTTATGTCGCTTCCCCCGGGGAATTCTCCTCTACCCCTTCCGCCGCCGTCCCTGAAGCCGCCTTCAAAGGGAGGTCTGCCGCTCTCCTGTCTGTTCCTGTCCGCTTGTAGCTGCCTGAGAGAGTCAGGGATATTTCCACTGTCAGGTCCGGAACGTCCCCTGCCGGGATCAAACCTTGCCCTGACACTGTCGGGAAGCTGGCTGAAATCGGGCCTGTTGAATTCCCTCCTTTCACCAGGCATTCTCCTTCCTTCAGGTTCACCCTGTCCACGACCTTCCCTGCCGTTAAAGGCAGCGTTGCGATCATAACTGAAGATCCTGATGCTTCGTTCCCAGTAATTTGTTCTCGTGAAGGCATATATCCCTGCTGCCAGGATTGCCAGCGCCAGTATTGAAAAACTAATCTTCTTCACCATAAGTAACTTTTTTAATTCTTAACCTCATAAGCACCCATTTCCAATGCAACCCCAGATGTATTCCAAACAATGCAAGAGTTATAAAACTTGAGCTTGTATGCATGATTCTCCAGAACATCCTCGAACCTCCAAGATTGAGCCACGAGAAATCGATAGTCCTTGCTATCGCAATGCCGCTTAATATCATCAGGACAATCCCGGCCAGCAGCAAAACATCGAGAACATAGTTTATTCTTGCCCTGGGTTTGCATCTTCCGAAAAATCCGATCGTCACTTTCTTTATCCAGGTCCAGTTCAGGATCTTATGGAGGATAAAAGCAATTCCTATAATCAGTCCAGCCCATTCATGGAAACCAAGACCGTAAAATGAACGCGGATCCATCAACAGGAGCATCACTATTGTCATTGAAAGACTAAGGAAGAATTTGATTGTGTTCATATGTTGTGATTATGATTAAAGTAGGACATTGTAACAATTGCCGGGTGCTGGGTGCTGCTGGTAAATGAAAGGTCAGAATTTTCTAAACAATACATCCTTTGAACCGCTTCTTTATTTTTCCTTTTTATTTATGACAACTAAAGTCATGTTTATATTCCGGTGAGAACAATATTTTAGTCGTCGGGAAACTCAGAACAAAACTTAATGTGAAATTGTTAAATATAGTTAGGCAACTTTCACTTGACATTTAAAACGTTATATAATAGATCTTTATGAATAATGCTATTTTCAATTTTGTGGAACCCGGAAATGAACCTGTGCTGTCGTACCTTCCGGGAAGCAGGGAAAGGGAGATGATTGAGGCTGAACTTCTCAGGCAGAATAACACAGTTGTGGATATACCGCTCATAATAGGAGGGAAGGAGGTCAGGACAGGTAAGACAGGAAAGATCACCAATCCTTCTGACCACAATCATGTTCTTGCAACGTATCACATGGCTACCGAAAAGGAAGTCTCAATGGCTATCGAAACAGCTCTTGAGGCAAAATGTGAATGGATGACCCTTGCCTGGATGGAAAGGGCGTCAATAATGGCAAAAGCAGCAGAGCTCATATCCAAAAAATACAGGTTCATGCTTAATGCTGCCACGATGCTCGGTCAGGGAAAGAACCTGTTTCAGGCCGAAATCGATTCTGCCTGCGAAGTTATCGACTATCTACGGTTCAACAACCATTTTGCTTCGCTAATATATATGGAGCAGCCCAAATCGGAAGCAGAGACAATCAACAGGCTTGAATACCGTCCGCTCGAGGGTTTTGTTTTTACTATCACTCCTTTCAACTTCACGGCTATTGCGACCAATCTCAATACGAGCGTTGCCCTTATGGGCAATACAACAGTGTGGAAGCCTGCCACTACATCTCTGTTATCGAATTATTATCTGATGAAGATTTTTGAGGAAGCCGGGATGCCTGCGGGAGTTATTAATTTCGTTCCGGGATCGGGGCCGCTTATCAGCGGAGTTGTCCTGAAACATAAGGATCTCGCCGGAATACATTTTACAGGTTCGAATGCAACATTCAATTCGATATGGAAACAGGTCTCGGAGAATCTGAGCCTTTATAAATCATATCCGAGAATAGTAGGAGAGACAGGTGGCAAGGATTTTATTTTTGCACATAATTCTGCTGAGCCGCTCTCTCTTGCAACCGCAATCATAAGGGGTTCGTTCGAATACCAGGGTCAGAAATGTTCGGCAGCATCAAGAGCCTATATCCCCAGGTCGATTTGGGAAGAGACAAAAAAGCATATCCTGAGGATGAAAGCCGAAATGAAGATGGGGGATGTCACTGACCTGAACAATTTTGTTAATGCGGTTATTGATGAGCCTGCTTTCAAAAGGATAATGTCGTATATAGAAAAGGCAAAAGAATCGCCCGATACTGAGATTATTGCAGGAGGGAATGGTGACAGGTCAAAAGGCTGGTTCGTTGAGCCGACAATTATTGTGACAGGCGATCCTCATTTCCTGACAATGGAAGAAGAGATCTTCGGTCCGGTCATGACAATGTACATTTATGATGACGACAAATATGATGAGACCTTGAAACTTTGTGATGAGACATCGCCCTATGGACTTACCGGATCTATTTTCAGCCGCGACAAATATGCAATGATAAGGGCGTGCAGGGCGTTGAGATATTCAGCAGGAAATTTCTACATCAACGACAAACCGACAGGAGCGATGGTCGGCCAGCAGCCTTTCGGAGGAGCAAGGGCATCGGGCACCAATGATAAGGCCGGCAGTCATTTGAACCTTCTGAGATGGGTTAATCCGCGCACGATAAAGGAGACGCTTATCCCTGCAACGGATTTCAGGTATCCTTATATGGTTTAGCTGAGTACCGGCCTTGTTGGCATGATCCTATAGTGATTTGTTTTTCCTGGCCCCGGAAAACTTAAGGCCTATGTTGAAATTCAGTCCGCTCATATCTTTATTTGTTACATGTGTGTATCGTATTTCTTCTCTTGCTGAATTAATGCCCGACACATATCTGTAGCTTACCCCCATTACTAATTTCATACGGGTTGTAATATTGACTTCGAGATTAATTCCGGGCTCCACCATAAAAAATGATTCTCCCGATATATTCCAGAAATTATCCAGCAAGCCTGATTTGGGATTTTCATAATCTTTGGTTGTCCCGGATGCTACGACAAGCTGAATACTCATATGGACCATATCTTCAGGCCTGTAAACATACTGAATGATACCGCCCAGATAGCCGTAGTTTACTCTTGGATGTCCCAGGTTCACACCGCCGCAGGCGCCGATAAGAAGCCTGTTGTTTATCATCGGGCCCCCGTAAATCCCGATAAGCGTCCCTATGTCTCCCTGGATAGAGTTAAATTTTATTTCAGGAGATATAACATCGGTTAAAATTATATCCCTTCTGAGAAGCGTCCTTTCGGGATTGTCTTCCTGGGCAAATGTTCCTGTCGAAAGGAGGATAAGGATAACACTTAAAGAGATAAAAAATCCGTTTAAGCTCATTTTACTTTTTTCTTTTTTTGTTTTCATGATTTCTGTCTTTTGTCAAACTCTTTTTTATTCCTGTTTCAGATTATTATTTCTTTACAATGTATTTTTAGTTATTTCACATAAAATCAGGCTGATAATTGTATTTCGTTACCTGCCTTTTCAGTTTCCGGCATACGTCTTGCAATTCCGGTCTTATCTGTTCTGCTGAGTTTCTTCATCCCGAAAATGATGCGGAAAAAGTTGAACGGCCTGATAATAAACCAGTATATTGAAATTGTTATCACCGAGGAAGCGATGAGTACAATTATGACTTTCCATATTACCCCTATACCAAGTTGAGTGGCAAAATATCCGGTAACCACAATTGCAGGCTGATGAAGCAGATAGAATGGATAAATTGCCTCATTGGCAAGTTTCCGGAAAAGACTATCCCTGTTCAGGTATTGTCGTGCGAAACCCAGGGCGGTCAGGGCGCTCGCCCAGGCAATTATAATAGATATTGCCTCCCTGAGACTTTCAGCAACAGCTTCAGACCTGACGAAATCAGCAACATTGAGCATAATCAGATAAGCTGCTGTTGCTTCTGCGAGGTACAGGAACCTGTATTTGCGTATTGCGCCGGAAATTCTGACTGATTGCAGTAAAATAAATCCGGAAATGAAGAAGATAATATAGTATGTAATGGAAGCCCAGTCGTTTACCAGATCGTTGGTGCCGGTTTCAAAATAGGGGCGAAGAAGGATCTGGGAAAGAAGAAGCGGGATAATGACCAGATTCTGCGCCAATGGCTTTGTAACGATGTTTTCGGTATGTGTAATAAAATTCCGGAAGCTTTTACTCCGCGTAAGATTCAGGAAGGGCGTTATGAACAGCGATATTAAAAAGAGGTAAGTAATGAACCACAGATGATGCCAGCTGAAATTACCAACCGGATAAATACCGTCAAACATATGAGGATAAAAAGCCAGCAGTGAATCATACTGGTTTATTTTTTCGATATAAACCTGGACAGGAACAAGGATGAAGATCCCTGCAATCAGCGGTACGACCAGTCTTTTAAAACGCTCGGAAATATATTGGAAAGGAGTCCTTTTTCCAAGGGCAAAGAAAGTTCCTGCCCCGGCAAGCATAAACAGCAAAGGCATCCTCCAGAGATGAAGGAACGACATTATACCGGTCAGAAAACCACCATAAAGCCTGTCATTTTTGATATGCCACTGCCAGGTATTGAAAATCATACCTATATGGAAGAGGAATACGCTTATAATAAGTATTATCCTTAACCAGTCGATGTAATACTGCCGTTCTGTTTTCTGTGCTGCCATTGTTGTCATAATATCTGTTTTTGGTTTTCACGACAAACATAAAACCCAATATCCCGGCATGACGAATCAGCCTATCGGAACGATGGATGCGCCTATAGGGTAAAACGGATTTTTATTGGTCGCACATGGTTATGTGCCGGATAATGAGGATGTTATTGCGAGGAAGTCGATTTTCTGTATTCGGAGGGAGTAAGCCCTGTGTATTTCTTAAAAACGATATTAAATGATGATTTTGAGTTGTAGCCGACCATTTCTGCCAGTTCTTCGACAGTTAGTAAGGAGTCTTTATCCTTGCCGATAAGTGTTCTTGCATATTCCACCCGGTATACTGCAAGCAACTCGAAGAAACTCTTGTTCATTTTCTCATTGATTACCTGTGAAACATGATGTGATGATTCGTTGATTTGTTTTGAAAGCCCCGACAGTGATGCAAGGTTATTTGTAAAATACCTGTTGTCTTCCATTTCCCTGAGAATCTTTTTCAGGATCAATTCCTTGCTATCGTCGGAAAGTGACGATTTCTGATATTTCATCTGCGGAAATGAAAAGAAAGAGCCCGGCCTGTCAAAAAAGTCAGACCGGTTAAGTATCTGATAACTTGTTGCATAAATCATAAAAGTTATGTAGGAAGCTACTATATTGTTTCCCACATCACTTGTCATTCCGAAATATAATTTGGTTATTATGAGGATGCCAATGATTACCATGAAATGTATCAGGGTGTTGCGTAAAATAACAAGTAGTTCATTGTCTGTCCTGAACAGGGATTGTTTCGTCAGCCTGAATTTTTTGTTCAGGACTACTATTGTGACAATGAAATATACCACCATCTGGAGGACCATCAGCTGATTGACATATTCTCTTATTCCAAGCGGATCGTCAGGCACCTGCGACCGGACTTCAAGATATCCCCAGTCGGGATGTTTTGTCTCGACATATGAATTGTATTTATATTCATCGGGCTGGATGAATGCAAGGAACATATATAGAAACCAGAAAAAGAAGGGGATGAAATGAACAAGTGTTTTTTTCCTTTCCTCGGGGTTGAGGCTGAAAATGACATATAGATAAAGCAGTGGACCAAATACGAAGTTCAGCGACTCACTGAAATTTGTTAGCCAGAGTACCCTTACTATATAACCGGTACCATTAAGCCATTCTTCAAAAATTGCCAGAGAGAGAGAAATAAGCAGCAATCCCTGGAACATGTTAGCCTTCCTTGTATTGTCGCTGTTTTTAATGAAAAACCATGATAAAAGAAGTCCCTGGAATACCCCGAGAAAAATGAGCAAATCAACAATACCGACATGGATGTCTGTTCTCATCATAATGGTCCGGTCAGTTTTTCATCTTAATAATTCAGCGATTACCCATCCGTAATGTCAAAAATACTAAGAAAATCCTTATCAGGATAACCTGAAGATATGTTGCATCAGGCTTCAGATTTTCCTGTGAATTAATACCATGTCAGGATGTTTCATATTGAGGTCATATCACTTCAGCACAGGCATCCATACTTTAAAGGCATTCCCGGGCATGCGGTTGTTGATTGCAAAGAACGGAACTGCAATAAAATCGGATTTCACTCCATTCCTGACTACGGTCTTTCCTTTAATAATGTTTACCCCATTTAACATATCTTTTTCGAACGATATGATAAGTGGCGATTCGATATCAATATTGCAGACATTCAAATTCTGATTGTCAAGTCCCTCCAATCCATAAACAACCGGACCTGAAGCCACAACTGTCATTCCTGTCAAATTAGCGGCCTTTTCATTTGCATAAACAAACCGTGGCTCCATCGGAAGTTTAAGTTCTATCACATCGCCTTTCTTCCAGAGCCTGGTTATATCGGCATATCCTTCTGAAATTTTGAGCGCGGTCTTTTTACCGTTTACCCTGACGGTAGCTTTTGATTTAACTTCTGAACTGTATAAGCCATAAGGATTTTCAACGCTTTGTGCCCAGCCCGGGATACGGATCCTGACTGAAAATGCTAAGTTTGTTTCAGGTTCAATATTTATTGAAATGTTGCCTTCCCATGGATATTTGGTTGTTTGTCTGACCATAACATTCTGGCCATCATTCAGTTTAATCTTAGCTTCACTCCCTATGAACAGATTTACATATAATGAATTGTTTTTCTCTGAATAGATATACCGCGGCAATTCGCCTGCTATTTTCAGGAACATGGGCGGGCAGCAAGGGCAGCTGTGCCAGCTCCATCTTGTAACTCCTTCCCCGGTTAACGGGTTTTCATAGGAATAGTGGTCTCCCGACAGCGAGATTCCTGACAGGATATTATTGTAAAGGGATCTTTCAAAAGCATCAAAATATTTCCCGTCGCCATGTAACTCTGCCATGCGTGCGCTGAAAAATGCTGATCCCACTGCGGCGCATGTCTCAAGGTAGCCGTCGTTCGGCAGGACATAATCGGAACCGAACATCTCTTCATATCTGTAAGACCCGCATCCTCCGGTAATATGCATTCGCCTGCCTGCCATATTATCCCACAATGATGAAGCAACCTCTGTATAGCGGGGATCCTCATTTTCGAGTGCCACGGTTGCAACACAGGCGCCAAAAAGTGTGGCACGGACGGCATGGCCCTCAATCGTGATCTGCTGAAAAAACGGGACTGAATCCTGGTTATACAATCCCCACGACGGCCTGCTGTGATCTCCGTACTGCGGGCCGGAATAAGTATTATCCTTTATCCATTTCTCGCAATCCTTCTGGCTCCAGACGTTCCATACCGGTAATCCGCAGTTATTTCCCCTTGATTCTATCCAGAATTCTGCCATCTTATAATAATCCTCCTCGTTGACTTTCTCCGCGATTTGATTTTTCAGAACGGGATTATCTTTAAACAGCCTGTACAATTTCATTATAGCCTCTTCAGGCAAAGCATGTCCGGGGATGATATTAAGTTTTGGTGCAGGGCCCATTACCCTGCATATATTATTGGCGCACTTTACCGCAATGTTTAACAGTTTTGTCTTGCCGGTGGCAATATAGTAATGCACTGCTGCTTCCATCAGGGCTCCCGAGTTATACACATCGTGCTGATAGCGCTCAAAGCCACCGTTAAGACCCCAGCGATGCTCAGGTTCCACAAGCATTGTATAGGTATTTATGTATCCGTCGCCTTCAGAGTTTTGGGCGGCTTCGATGCGGTCGATGTATTTGTCGATACGTTCTTCTGTTTTCTTATCGGGAAACTGGATGAGCATATCACTTGCTCCACGTATAGTTTCATAGACCAATCCGTCGTGCCATGGCGGGCCATCATGCAGTTTTTGTGAAGATCCCCGGATTCCCTGTGCTACCAGGTCAAAATTCCGGAAAGCATCCCTTGATCTTCCAAGAGTCTTATATTCTCTGAGAAGATCAGGCCGGGATTCAGGTTCATATTTACCTTCGAATTTATCGAACAGGTCAGGGACAGTGACGTCGTTCCAAAGTTTCAGTTTTGGTCCCCAGAAATTGTCATTGACTTTCACATCCTTTAAGGCAGGGAAGACCATTGGTGAGTTTACTGTTGCATCTGCACGAAAGGTATTTTTAATGTCGGTTCTGAATCCGGTAAATAAGCCTGTGAAGACGATTACAGCAACCAGGATGGCAGGATATATTCTTTTTGGATTGTTCATTATAATATTTTTAGTCTGGCAATCATTGTTGCAATTTAACCATTGCAGTCGCTTGTTGTATGGTCTTTCCGTTGGAAAAAGTGCATTAAAAAGGATTTTGGATTATTAACAACAAATTATTAATATTGCAGTCCGTTTGTGACGGGTTGCAGGTTACAAGTTACAAGTTACAGGGTTATAAAACCAATATGTAACAACCTGCAACTTGAAACTTGCAACCTGCAACAAACAAGGGCCCATAGCTCAGATGGTTAGAGCACCTGACTCATAATCAGGGGGTCGTTGGTTCGATCCCAACTGGGCCCACTCAAAATCAAGAAGTTACAACTTCAAAAATTGTAACTTTTTTTTTGGTGCCAGTTTGGTGCCAGGATTTGGATGAATTCTTTCCATATTAAATAAAAAGGTAGGTGGTAATAGACACCATTCTCAGGATCGAAAGTTATTATTCTTTAATGGTCTGGAGTGACAAATTACTACTTCCACGGATTTTGTCTAACCAATCTCCATTGCTGGCTGGTTGAATTCTGCCTGGGCAGAAGGACAATCGGTGAATTATTTTCATCTGAAGAGATTGTAAGGTATAAATCTGTACCTTTTAGTTTAATCACATAGCTCTCGTCTGGAATCTTAAAAAATTCCCAATACTGAAGATGGCTTCCTCCCATTGTTTGTTGCCAAAGGTTCACCCCTTCTTTTGGAGACGATTCAGGCTGGAAGGTTTTGTTTGTATAAAGGTTTTTAACCAGATACGCGCTGTCCTCAAGATGTATGAGTTCCCAGGTCATGCATTCCCAATTTTGATGGCTGTAAAGAATTATTTTCGTTCCATCATTGTAATTGGCATTATACACACGAATATCCTTTCCTGTCTTTACATTTTGTATTGCATAAGTATTGGGATAATTGAGCTTCTTTCTGATATCTTTTGTAATCCGAAAAGATATAAGAAGAACAAAAACAACAACTAAACCTACTAACAGAACTTTAAGAATTTTAAATACTTTTTTCATAAGTAATCCTTTGTGATTGTTTTACAATAATCCCATACTGCCTTTTCATTGTCAGGAGAATAATATTTTTCATTCACTTTATCTTCACCTTTAGGGCTATAATACTTGCCTGTAATACCTTCCAATTCAGGGGATATGGCTGCCTTGATGCTGCTGCTTGCTCCTTTTGCCACTGAAATCAGCATAGGTGTCCACAGATAGGTTATGATTTTGTATTTCAAGGACTTTGTGGACTCCCGTCCAAGACTTGTCCGTGCAGAAGCGGGATGAACCGTATTGAATGTGATATTGTTAATACCAGCATTTTTCATTTCTGTCACAAAGTGTCTCATAACCCAGATGATGTATAATTTTGAAATTCCATAGGCTTTGGTCATCGAGTATTTATTTTTTAACTCGATATCACTCAGGTCAGGTTTTCCGCTCATCTCATGCGCTGCTGACGAAACGGTTACCACTCGGGCAGATTTGCTAAGCTTCAGTAAGTCTAATAGCAGCGTGGTTAAAAGGAATGGTGCAAAAACATTTATTGCCATTGTTTTTTCATGACCTTCAATTGTTGTTTCCCTCTTATCAGTAAACTGTGCACCTGCATTATTAATAAGCACATCAAGATGGTCATATTTCTGCTTTACCGTATCGGCAAAGCGTTTTACCTCAGCAAGTGACAAGAAATCAGCAAGGAGCATTTCAATATTATCATTTCCCGTTTCAGCCTTAATCTCTTCATAGGCTGCTTGCGTTTTCTGTTTATTTCTACCATGTATAATTATGGTGTGTCCCTGCTTTGCAAGTGTTTTTGCGGTTTCTTTTCCGATGCCATCTGAAGCACCTGTAATTAATATAATTTTGTTATCCATGTATATATGTTATTAATTATGAATATTTTATTACATTTTCTTTTTTGCCATGAACTTTATATCCTTCACATAAATCACATTCTGCTTATAACCATGTTCAGATGCATAAATCATTGAAAGTGCCACCTCATTCATTGTAGTTATTATACTGGGAAAGATTGCTTTTATGATCGGTACAAGCCAGGAGAAATATTTGTAGTATTTCAAAACTCTTTTTTGACCAGGGGCGGGGATTAAAAACCCAATACGATAGCCAAATGCCTGCTTAAAAGGTAGTTTCATCAAGTCGTTCTCTGTTTTCCCTTTAATTCTGGCCCATGCCATTCTTCCCTTTTCAGAACTGTCAGTACCGCCACCACTTACATAAATAAAGGACATTTTCGGGTTAGGATCCAGGGCTCTGGCAAAGTGAAGTGTTGTATCGTAAGTTATTCGTTTGTATTCGTCTTCTTTCATACCGACACTGCTGACACCAGCACAGAAAAAGCAAGCATCATAACCTTTCAGTTTTTCATCATTCTCTTTCAGTGAGAGAAAATCTGCTACTATGTATTCTTTAAGTTTTGGGTGCGTAATTCCTGTCGGCCTTCGACTAACACTTAAAATTCCTTCTATTTGAGGCTGGTTAAGACATTCAAGTAAAACGCCCTCGCCAACCATACCTGTTGTTCCAGTAATAATGACTTTCATAAAAAGTTTTGTTTTTTGCTGTCGGTGCAAAACTATGTATTATATTTGTTACCACAAAGTATAGAGTATAGTCTATACATTAAATATTTTTCAAAATAAGTACAAGTA
>Ga0116170_10005142_pt1 | contig 11781 bp, 8 predicted proteins | sample AD_JPNHW1_MetaG_FD_89797 | JGI IMG/M metagenome (GOLD analysis project Ga0116170, IMG submission 89797) | Active sludge microbial communities of municipal wastewater-treating anaerobic digesters from Japan - AD_JPNHW1_MetaG | ecosystem: Engineered > Bioreactor > Anaerobic > Digestate | place... | reverse complement strand
TTCTAAATTTTTCATAGTACACAAAATTTTAATTGTTAAACATTTAATTAATTTTGTGCCAGCTTTAGGGCTGGCTTGCCCGGTGGCTTTCCGGTTCGCGAAAAGTGGTTGGCCGCCGGGCTTAAACCCCCTCCCCGCCTCCCTCTAGCCTACCGACATGCAGGTAAAGGGGAGGAGACAGAGAGAAGCTTTTAAAGAGAATTCTCAAATGCTAAGTTAAGTTCGTTCCGTCCAGAAAAAAGAACGGAACAATTTTTCTGAAAAAAACCTCCGTCTATATGTGTTAAATCATCGTCGTCGATTACCAGAACAGGCTCCCGTACAATGATCTTTATATTTCCACCAAGTACAAAGGTATTCTGCTTGCGGTCGTAATGAATGTCAGCGCCCAGGCTGTTAAGTTCATCAATTTCTACATACAACTGGCTCCGTGAAATGCCCAGTTTATTGGAAAAATCGGTAGGGTTGCCCGTTGTTTCGTTGGTGATCAGGCGAACCATCTTTTTGAGGACATACGCATTTTCGTTTAGTTTCATACGGATTTTGAGATTTAGGGATTTTATTTCTATTCAACGGGTCATCTTGAAATATATTTTACGCTGTGCCTAAAAAGGCAATACGTCAGGTATATTCGTGTGATCGTTTTTTGTGTAATGATAATAATTATCAATGATCTTCAGTTACTTGAATCATCTTTTTTGACTAAAGACATTATTTGTATCATGAACAGATTGATTGTTGTGATTTCAAGTTGTGAAGTTTACGATGACCGTATATTAATTCCGAAAATGGCAAAAAGGTTACCCTGAAAAATCATTTTTTTTTCGTTTTCCCCTTTCAATCCTTAACAAATGTGAATTTTTTAAAAGGAATTTTTAAACTGCTATCTTTGTTTAAACCTTTCATCGAAAATCATGAAACAATACAAATTAATCAATAGGCTGGCGGGTGCAGGGGTGATGCTCTTCTCGTTTATTGTGTACCTGCTTACGCTGGAACCATCGGCTAGTTTTTGGGATTGTGGTGAGTTTATTGCCTCGTCATACAAACTTCAGGTAGGGCATCCGCCGGGAGCGCCTCTTTTCATGCTTATTGGACGTGTCGTTTCCCTGCTGGCCTCCAACCCATCCAAGGTTGCCCTAATGATCAATACCTTCTCTGGATTGGCAAGCGCGGCGACCATTATGTTCCTTTACTGGACCATTGTGATGCTGGCCGAGAAGTTTATCGACACCACCTCATCGAAGAAAAACCAAATTCTGACCATTGCAGCCGGAGTAATTGGCTCACTTACCTTTGCTTTTACCGATTCATTCTGGTTTTCAGCGGTTGAGGCTGAAGTGTATGCTTCTTCGTCCCTTTTTACCGCGGTGGTTTTCTGGGCCATTCTCCGGTGGGAGAGGGTAGCCGATGAAAAGTTTTCGAACCGGTGGATTGTTTTGATAGCCTATCTGGTCGGGCTGTCGATTGGTGTACACCTCCTCAATCTTTTAGCGATCCCGGCTATTGCTTTGATTTGGTATTTCAAAAAACACCAGGCATCGGCCAAAGGAGTTATAACCACGATTCTCATCTCCGGAGGCATTATCGCCTTTATTATGTGGGGAATGGTTCAGGGAATTCCTTCGATTGCCCAGAGATTTGAGTTGTTGTTTGTTAATAGCTTTGGACTGTCTTATAATTCCGGAATGATTGCTTTCATCATTCTTCTTTTGGGTGCTTCCATCGGACTAATTATTTATTCCATCCGCGAAAAAAAGGCTATTCTCAATATGATCGTCACCTGTTTTGTACTGATCGTGCTGGGTTATTCAACCTATGCAATTGTAATGATCCGGTCAAAGGCTGATACTCCGATGGACGAGAACGATCCCGAAAATGCTTATTCCCTGATGAAATACCTCGATCGTTCACAATACGGGACAACCCCTATTTTTACTGGTTATTATTACAATGCACCGGCAACCGGATTGAAAGAAGGAAAACCGACCTATTACCCCAAAGATGGGAGATATGTCAAAACGAAAGGCCAGCCCGAATACACTTTCGACAGCCGTTTTAAGACGATCTTTCCACGAATGTACAGCTCACAGGACAACCATGTAAGTGGGTATAAAATGTGGGGCGAGATTAAAGGGAAGCCAGTAAGTATCAATGGTGAAAAAGAATATATACCCACCTTTAGTGAAAATCTCCGTTATTTTTTCTCTTATCAGCTCAACCACATGTATTTCAGGTATTTTTTCTGGAATTTCGCTGGCCGACAGAACGATAATCAGGGACATGGCGACATTTTCAACGGGAACTGGCTAACCGGCATTGGTTTTATTGACAATGCCCGGTTGGGGCATAATGGCAAGCAACCCGCTTCGATGGCCAACCCGGAGACTATGAACCGGTATTATATGCTGCCTTTCCTTTTGGGAATGATTGGTTTGTTTTTCCATTACCGCAAAAACAAAAAGGATTTTTGGGTTGTAATGCTCCTGTTTTTCATGACAGGTATAGCTATTGTGCTTTACCTGAACCAACCTCCTTACCAGCCACGCGAGAGAGATTATGCTTATACGGGTTCTTTTTATGCCTATGCAATTTGGATTGGAATAGGGGTTTTGGGCGTTTATCAGTTGATTGAAAAATACCTGAAAAAATATGCCACGGTTGGGACGATTGTAGTTTGTTCCATTATTCCGATCATTGTCCTGGCTGAGAATTATGACGATCATGACCGTTCGGGCCGTTACGTTGCTCGTGATTTTGGTAAGAATTACCTCAATTCGTGTGAAAAGAATGCCATTCTGTTTGTTTATGGCGATAACGATACCTTCCCGCTCTGGTATGTTCAGGATGTGGAGAATGTCCGTCCGGATGTGAGGATTTGCAATGTGACCCTGATGAATGGCGACTGGTATATCGATCAGATGAAACGTAAAGTTTACGCATCGGATCCGCTGCCAATTTTGATGGATCGCGGAAAGTATGAAAACGATGCCCGGAATACGGTCTTTGTTCGCGACGATATTAAAAAGCCGGTCGAGCTTTCAACCCTGATGAATTTTATCCTTAGTGATGAGCCGCGTACAAAAGTTCAGACACAGGATGGTACTTCATACAGCTATATACCCACCAAAACCATAAAAATTACAGTTGACAAACAAAAAGTACTCGCCACGAAAACGGTATCGCCCGACAAGGCTTCGATGATTGAAGACTCAATCATCATTAACCTGACCAGCCGTTACCTGTCGAAAAGCGACCTGGCGATTCTGAATATCTTAGCGAACAATAACTGGGAGCGTCCAATCTATCTTGATTTGAGCGTCGTTAACACCTCAAGCATCAAACTCGACGATTATCTTCAGCATGAGGGGTTTGCCTATCGTTTTGTTCCGGTCAAAAGCCAAAATGGACAGCCAACAGTCGATACCGATATTTTGTATAACCGGCTGATGAACCAGTTCGTTTGGGGAAATATTGGAGATAAACGGATTTATGTGGATGAAAACCTGAAACGTACAACCGATGTCGTTCAAATTAAGAACAGCTTTTATGTTCTTGCAGAAAGGCTTGCTGCAGAAGGGAAAAACGACAAGGCTCGCCAGGTGATTGAAAAGCTCTACACCATTCTTCCAATTGGAATGTATGATGCTTCAATTTATGACATTTACCTTGCTTCTGTATGGTATAAGTTGAATGACAACACAAAAGGTGATGCATTAATGAAGACGGTTGCGGATGAAAGCTTCGATAAAATTCATTTTTATAAGTCGCTTGGGATCGGATATGCTCAAAATTATCAGAGGGAGCTAAACCGGGAAGTGGCACTGATGAAAGAGCTGACCCGTGTTGCCGGTTTCTCGAACCGAACCGAACTGATTAATGAAATCAATGGAAAGCTGGCTTTAGCCAAGTAATTTTGTAGAACGAATTGAAACAAAAAAGGTTGCCTGGTTCGTTAACAGGCAACCTTTTTTGTTTTTGAAGTTTACAGGTATTATTGGTTTCGGCGCACTAATTTCACAAATGAATCGCTTCACCATAAGCCGCGGCGGTAGCTTCCATGATTGCTTCACTCATGGTTGGGTGCGGGTGAATGGTTTTCAGTAATTCCGGTCCGGTTATTTTCTTTTTTCGGGCAACCACCAGTTCGGCAATCATTTCGGTTACATTACCACCAATCAAGTGTGCTCCCAACAATTCATCATTTTCAGCATGGAATATCAGTTTAACAAAGCCATCCCGTTGACCGGCAGCACTTGCTTTCCCCGATGCCGTATAGGGAAATTTTCCAACTTTGATCTCATAACCGGCTTCGCGGGCTTTTGCTTCAGTTAGTCCAACCGAGGCAACTTCCGGATTGGTGTAGGTACACCCGGGGATGTTTGAATAATCGACCGGATCAGGGTTGTGGCCTGCAATCTTTTCAACACACACAATGCCTTCAGCAGAAGCGACATGCGCCAACGCCGGGCCTCCCACAATGTCGCCAATGGCATAAATACCCGGAACGCTGGTGCGATAGAATTCATCGACCTTTATTTTTCCCCGTTCAACAAGAACTCCGGTTTCTTCAAGGCCAATTCCTTCCAGGTTGGGCGTAACCCCAACAGCCGAAAGGACAATCTCTGCTTCTATAACCTCTTCGCTTTTAGGCGTTTTAATAGTTACCAGGCAATTCTCGCCCGATGTGTCCACTTTTTCGACCGAAGAATTGACCAGAACCTTCATTTTCATTTTCTTAAACGATCGCTCCAGGGTTTTCGAAACTTCTTCATCTTCATTGGGAACCACGCTGGGAAGGAACTCAACCAGGGTAACTTCGGTGCCAATGGAGCGGTAGAAATTGGCAAATTCACTTCCTATGGCTCCTGAACCAACGACGACCATCGATTTGGGTTGTTTCTTTAAGGTCATGGCTTGGCGGTAACCAATAATCTTTTTGCCGTCCTGCGGGAGGTTTGGCAACTCTTTGGACCGTGCTCCGGTAGCAAGGATGATGTGATTGGCTTTAACAATTGTTGTTTCTCCGGAGGTTGTGGTGACTTCTACTTCGGTTGCTGATTTTAGTTTTCCGGAACCAATTATGGTCTGGATTTTGTTTTTCTTGAACAAAAACTGAACTCCTTTACTCATTCCTTCGGCTACATTGCGGCTGCGCTGCACCATTTTTTCCAGGTCGGGTTTAGCTTCGCCCGAAATCACAACCCCATAATCTTCGGCGTGAAGGATCTGTTCAAATATCTGGGCACTTTTCAGCAGCGATTTGGTCGGAATGCAGCCCCAGTTGAGGCAAACACCGCCGATGCTTTCTTTCTCGATTACACCCACATTCATTCCCAATTGTGATGCCCTGATTGCAGCTACGTAACCTCCCGGGCCGCTTCCTAAAACAAGAAGGTCAAAATCCATATTGATTGAAATTTGTTGTAAAAATTTTAGTTAAGGTACTGTTTTTTCACCCCTACAGCAATGATTTATCTGGCTAAGTCATAAAAAAACCGCCTTGCTTTACAGAAAGACGGTTTCAAAAAAAGTATTGTTTTCTATTTTAGAATTTCAGCAAGCTTACTTTTCAATTGTTCGCCCTGAAGGTTAACTTCGAGAATCACACCCTCTTTGTCGATCAACACGGTATGAGGAATACTGGCAACACCGTATTTATTGGCAACTTCGCCCTGTGCTTTTTCATCCATATCCCACACCTGAGGCCATTTCATATCGTTGGCTTTAATGGTACTCAACCATGCCTGACGGTCGCGGTCGAGTGATACGCCAATGATTTCAAAGCCTTTGTCTTTATAGGTATTATAGGTTGAAATTACGTTGGGTAATTCGGCCATACAAGGTTTACACCATGAAGCCCAGAAATCGATCAGTACATATTTGCCTTTATAAGCTGACAGGCTAACCGATTTTCCATCCGGATCGTAAAGTGTAAAATCAGGTGCTTTTGCCCCTTTGCTAAAAGCCCTCAATGCATCGGCTCTTTCCTTGATTGCCGTTACAAATTCAGAAGTATTGATTGGTTCAAACACTTTCAACATGGAATCAAGTTCTTCAACCGGAGCTTCCTGGATAAAATTCATCAAATAAACATAGGCAGCCACTGGTGAAGTACTATACTTTTTAATATAGTTGCGTGAAAACAACTGTGTATTTTCGACAATTGCCTGGTATTCACTTTTAATACCATTCAGCTCTTGTTCATTTCCCGTGGATTGAGCCTTACCGAAACGGGCTTTTAAATCGTTTTCCTTCTTTGAAAACGAAACCATTTCGTCGATATAAATCTGGAAGATATCCTGTGATTTGGAACCTTTGATCACATTGGCCTGAAAACTGTCGGGATAAATAGTCATATTGATTTTGCTTGGTTCAATAAAAACCTGGGCGATATAACGGTTTTGGCCTTCGATAGACATCAATTTTAATTGAGGTATTGTTGCCTGGCCCGTAAAGCTGAATTTTCCCTTTACGATCTGGGTAGAATCTACAGGTACGGGTTGTCCGTCTTTGAAGCCAAAGAGGATCATTTTGCCATCGGTAGATGGAACAATTTCACCGGATAATTTGAATTGATTTTTATTTCCGCACGACCACAGCAGCAGTACAGAAAACAGGATCAGCAAAAATTTCTTCATATATAATCTTTTATAGAGTTGAATTATTTCTAAAGTAGATTGACAATAAGTTGTTCGCAGCAACAAAAGAACTCATTTTTTCATTCAAAACCGAATCTTCATACTTTTTCAATAGCTTTTTTATTTCCGAATGATTATAGAACGAGTTTTTCAGGTTTTCATTGATGGTTTCGTACATCCAGTATTTTGATTGCTGCATCCGGCGTTCGTCGAAATAGTTGTTCTTAACGGTAAAGGAAACGTATTCTGAAACCATTTCCCAGATTTCGGGGATCCCCATTTTGGTGTACGATGAACATTTTAAGACCTTAGGTTGCCAACCGGATGGCGGTGTTGGGAAAAGGTGCAGGGCATTGCGAAATTGGGACTGGGCCAGTTCTGCTTTTTCCACATTGTTTCCATCGGCTTTGTTGATTGCAATCCCGTCGGCCATTTCCATGATTCCTCGTTTAATTCCCTGTAATTCGTCGCCAGCGCCGGCAATTTGGATCAGCAAAAAGAAATCGACCATGGAGTGAACTGCCGTTTCACTTTGGCCAACTCCAACGGTTTCAATGAAAATGGTATCGAATCCGGCGGCTTCGCACAGAATGACTGTTTCGCGGGTCTTGCGGGCAACACCTCCCAACGACCCGGCTGACGGGGAGGGACGGATATAAGCATTGTTGTCGGTTGCCAACTCTTCCATTCGTGTTTTATCGCCCAGGATACTTCCCTTTGAGCGCTCGCTGCTGGGATCGATGGCCAGCACAGCCAGTTTTCCTCCGTTTCTGGTAATATGTTTTCCCAGCGCTTCGATGAAGGTACTTTTCCCAGCGCCGGGAACGCCGGTAATCCCCATACGGATTGACTTACCGGAATAGGGCAAACATTTCAAAATGATCTGTTGAGCCAATTCGTGGTGTTCGGGTTTCACACTTTCAATCAATGTCACCGCCCTGCTCAGGATTACCCGGTTTCCTTCCAGAATTCCTTTCACATAGTCGTCGACCGAAAGGATCTCTTTCTTTTTGCGCAGTGTTTTGTGTGATATTGCCGGATTTACCGAGGGTGGTTGCTCTATGCCGGAATTAACCTTCAACCCAATAAAATCGGGGTTATTCTCAATATGATGGGCATCGTGATCAGACATTTCTTTTAATTTTTTGCGAAGATACAATTTTAATCTTCAAACTGCTAAAAACAAAAAGGGCCGGATTACTTCCGGCCCTAAAACATATTTATTAAAATAAACAAACTTTATTGAGCATTCACATCTCCCATGATCCTCAACACCATGGTTGAATTGGATGGGTCGTTTGTGATTACAGTTACTGATTTATTTTGACGGCCTTTCTTTCCTCTCGAGTTGAATTCTACTTTGAGGTCAGTTGTTTGGCCTGGCTTGACCACATTTTCATTTTTTACCGCGGTGCAGCCACAACTTGCTTTTACATTTCTGATCAGAAGATCCGATTTTCCGTTATTGGTGAGTTTGAAATCGTGTTTTGCAATTTCTCCTTCTTTGATGCTGCCAAAATCATACACGTTGTTGTCGAAAGAGGCAACCGGGGCTTTTGCTTTTTCATCAGCAGTCAACTTTGAAAAATCTTCGTTGATGGTTACCGAAACGCCTACTGAAAAATTGTTGTCGTTTTTGCCATCAATATTGAGGTAGATACGGTCCGATACATAGCCATAGGCATTGCGGTTTTTGGCATTGTATTTCACGGTCATTTTCCCAAATTTTGCAGAAGCAATTTTTTCTGGTTCGAAAGTCACCGTGATATAGTCAGGTGTACGATAAACACCCATCGAAATTTCCTTTTCAGAGCTGTTGTAAAACTCAAGGACTTCGGTTTTTTCTTCGGTATTGGTCATCGATCCCAGCGATAAATAGTTCGATTTCCAGCGCAATCCTCCCATTTCCCTGGGATATTGTTCTTCGAGGGTAAGTTGTCTTTGTTCAACCGTTCCTTTGATTGTCAGAACAACAATGGTTGGACTTGAATTGGAAAACACGTTAACGTTTTTGGTGAAATCACCAGGCCGGTTTTGAGGATTGTACGATACCTTTATTGAACCGGTTTTGCCAGGTGCAACAGGTTCCTGTGTCCATTCCGGAGTGGTACAGCCACAAGTTGCTTTTACATTGTTCAGGATCAATGGTTGATCGCCATCGTTTTTGAATTCGAATACGGTGGTGGCTAACCCTTTATCCTCTTTGATTGTGCCGAAGTCGTGTTCGGTTGTGGTAAAAACCATTTTAGGCTGAGCGCTCAAAATGAGGGCAAATAATACTAAGCTTACTAAAGTTATTAGTCGTTTCATAAATTCTTCTTTTGTATTTCTACTCCGTGATTATTCTTTAACTGTTTCAATCTCTAACAACGAACAAGTTTAAAAAAAATATCAATTTTCCGTAAGAATATTTTTATCGAGTTTCGTTTGGTCGCTTTATTCATCCCCAAAGGAGACCCCCATGTTTCTGCATTGTAACACCAGCGGATGGGTGGGTGAAACCAGATTAAGCTTATTTTCAACCTCTTTCAGAGGGATAGTGTGCAAATTGTTTCCTTTTAGTGCAACCATTACTCCATATTCTTCCCGGGCAATACATTCAGCGGCATAGGTTCCATAGCGGGTTGCCAAAATGCGATCCATGGCAGTAGGGCTTCCACCCCGCTGGATATACCCTAATCGGGTTTCACGGGCTTCCACGCCAACATATTTGTGGATGGACTGGCAAATGTAGTTCCCGGCCGTTTTTGACGGAGGGGTTTTGATTCCTTCGGCTACAACGATGATCGAATAGGGTTTTTGGTCTTCGAATCGCTTCTCGATTTTTTTGCAAACAGAACGGATATTGTATTCAATTTCGGGGATCAGGATAATGTCGCCACCTCCGGCCATTCCGGCATACAGCGCAATCCATCCGGCACTGTGCCCCATCACCTCGATGACCATTGCCCGCTGGTGCGAGTTTGCCGTGGTGTGCAACCGGTCGATTGCTTCGGTTGCAATGGCTACGGCCGAATCGAAGCCAAAAGTTATTTCCGTTCCCCACACGTCGTTATCGATGGTTTTGGGGATCCCGATTACCTGAAGTCCCATATCGGCCAACTGTGCGGCTGTTTTCATGGTGCCGTTTCCTCCAATGCAGATGAGGCAATCGAGCCCAAGATCCTTGTAATTTGAATACATTAGATCGGGCTTTTTCACATCGCTATCGACGCTCACCTTAAAAGGTTTCTCACGTGAGGCGCCTAAAATGGTTCCTCCCAGGGTCAGAATGCCCGACAAGCTCGACTCTTCCAACTTCACATATTCTTTGTTGATTAGTCCTGAATAGCCCGAAACAAAACCATATACTTCCATGCCATATTCAACAATGGCTGTTTTTCCCACACCCCTGATGGCAGCGTTTAAACCGGGGCAATCTCCGCCCGCAGTAAGGATGCCAATTCTTTTTCCACTCTTGTTCATACTATTTCACGTTAAATCATCTTTATTCTCTTCAATATGTTGAAACTTATTCAGGAAAGTATCCTGAACGATTCAAAATAACCTGTGCATTGTTCATGTTCATCAATTCTTGTAAGGTAATATTTTCGTTTTTGTTCATAAATGAAGCAACAATTCTCCAGCCAAGCCAAACTCCGGTTTTGCCTGGCGATTCTTCTGAAAAAACATTTGTGAAAGGGGCATCGCCTATAAATTTTTGAAGGGTTAGTCGCTCGGTACTGTAGAGCAACTTTTTTTCAATGAGGTATTCCCACATTCTTCCTTCATTCTTGTGACACCATTTGAGTTGTTTGGTACTGTATCCCATAATAACCGAATCGGGAATTTCGGGGCACATTGCCTTGGTAAAGTAAATGGCTTTGCCCTGATCGATCATATTTGAAAGAAGGTCATTGATGGAATCGTTGCCAGAAAAATCGGTGAAATACAAGGAATAAAACAAATCGGGGACCATTTTCCCCGGGTGCATGTTGGCACATTTATAATGGGGTATACCCAGATAATTGTAAAATATGCAGTTGGATCCCAGGTATTTGTCAAGGCCGATCCCTACTCCGTACTCTGAAACAAAAATCGACTGGTTAAACCCGGTAACGCAGGTATAAATTGGTGGGATCTGGTTGTTTGGAAAGTAGTATTTGTAATGTTTGAAGCCTTTGATTAGCTGTTTTTCAATTTTGCTGAAATCGTTAAACACATAATTTACTGAATCAGCTACTCGTGAAATGACGGTATCCTTCACAAAGGATTCCAAATAGTACCTGAAGTTGGGATCGTCAGATGTTCCAATTTGCAAAACATGTTTCGTATAAATATCAAAGAAACCCTTCTGATTGGTCAGGATGTAATCCAGATTTTTTGAAAAAGCCGAAGAATCCTTTACAAAGATCAATTTCTCTGTATGATAGACATTTAAATTAACATCAACTTTAGAAACATCAATTTTAAGCCGGTCGTGTTTACAGGAAAACAGCAAAACCAGCAACCCGATCATCCAAATTTTTTTCATCCGTTTCAATTTTATCATTGCTCGTTAAACGAGAAATTATCCATTCAATTATGTCGCAAATTTAAAACAACGTAATTAAATCAGCACGGAAAACGTTATTGATAAAAATCGTCCTATTTTTGTATGGTTCGATTTGAATATCAAATTGTGATCAAAAAATTGGAATTGAACACCTTGAATTGAGAAAATTATGAAACGAACGATCCTGATTTTGATTTTGCTCTCCGTGAGCATCTTGAGCCGTGGACAGTTTATTAAGCTTGGTTTTCAGGCAAGTCCGCATCTTTCGTGGATGAAGTCGAGCGATGTAAATATTTCAAACCAACAAAGCCGGGCCGGTATTAAATACGGGCTTGAGGCCGATCTTTTTCTGTTGAAAGTGCCCCGTTATTCTTTAAATACCGGATTGTATATTTCGAATCATTCCTTTAAAGCGAGGTACAATGTTACCGATCCTTTATCTATGGGAAATACGACCCTTACATCTCCGGTTTCGGTTCAATACAAATTGAATTACATTGAAATACCTCTGGATATCAAACTTCGGTCCGACCAGTTTTACCGGATGACCTATTTTGGCCAATTTGGTATTACCAACCTGATCAATATCAGCGCTTCGGCTATTTC
>Ga0116170_10005140_pt1 | contig 11781 bp, 8 predicted proteins | sample AD_JPNHW1_MetaG_FD_89797 | JGI IMG/M metagenome (GOLD analysis project Ga0116170, IMG submission 89797) | Active sludge microbial communities of municipal wastewater-treating anaerobic digesters from Japan - AD_JPNHW1_MetaG | ecosystem: Engineered > Bioreactor > Anaerobic > Digestate | place... | reverse complement strand
GGACCAAGTACGAGAAAAACCCGATTCTGGGACACATCAAGGGCGAGAATCGCGATCCCAAGGTGATCTGGCACGCCCCCTCTCAGAAGTGGGTCATGGCGCTTTATCTCGACGGAAACGAATACGCGCTCTACGGTTCTTCCAACCTCAAGCAGTGGGAATTGCTCTGCAACATCCAACTGCCCGGCGTGAGCGAATGTCCGGACTTCTTCGAAATCGCGATTGACGGCGACCCGGCTCGGAAGACCTGGCTCTTCTGGGGCGCCACCGGCGACTACCTCCTCGGTTCCTTCGACGGCAAGACGTTCAAACCGGAAAACGGTCCCTTCCATTCCAACTGGGGCGGGAATTTCTACGCCGCGCAAACCTGGAGCGACATCCCCGAAACGGACGGACGGCGCCTGCAGATCGCCTGGATGAACAACAGTCAGTACCCCGGCATGCCCTTCAACCAGCAAATGGGCTTCCCGTGTGAAATGACCGTCCGCACAACCACGGAAGGTCCCCGCCTCTTCCTCAACCCCGCCCGAGAAATCGAAAAACTCCACAAGAATGAACACAAGTGGGCCGATCTGACCCTCAAACCGGGTGAAAATCCTCTGTCGAACCTGAAGGGGGACCTGTTCGACATCCGTCTGACTCTCGAACCCGCCCAGGCGGCCACAATCCGGCTGGTCCTGCGGGGAGAAGAAATCCGTTACGACCCCGCAAAAAAAGAAATCGCCTGTCTGGGAAAAACCGCTCCCCTGAAACTCCAGGAGGGACGCGTTCAGATCAGGCTTCTTCTGGACCGGACCAGTATCGAACTCTTCGGGAACGACGGCCAGATCGCCATGACCTCCTGGTGCCTGCCCGACCTGACCAACCACCTTCTGGAACTTCGGGCGGAGGGGGGCGAGGCGCGTATCCGTTCACTGGAAGTATTCGAACTCGATTCCGTCTGGGGAAATCCGTCCCTCTGATTCACGGACTTTCTTACCGCGAGTATCTCAGCTGGCGGATTTCTTCTGGAACAAAATACGCGGGTCTGTTAACCTTCTCAAGACGCCTCGGTGCTCCGTCACCGAAGTGTGGAGAGTCGTCAAAAACAAATGATTTCCCGACAGGAAAGTGGCCGGATGACAGACAACAAGAAATACTTCGTCGGTATCGACCTCGGAACCGGTTCTGGCGCCAAGGTGGGATTGTTCAAAGACCACGATACCCAGATTGCGGAAACTCTGCTTCCCCGCAGTCGTTACGGCCAGACCCCCGAGTCCGTGACCGAAGCGCTCACGCAGAGTGTCTATCACCTGTTGAAAAAGTACAACAAGACCTTCACCGACCTGCACGCCGTGGGCATCGCCACGCCGGGTCTGCTGGCCAGCGATTTTTCTTATGTTCTGGCCTCCAATCTGCCGTTCCTCAATGGCTTCAACCTGGCTGAGGCCATCGAGGCCAGTATTGGAGCGCCCGTCAGCATCGAGAACGACGCCAACGCCGGCGCGCTGGCCGAGTGGAGCGTGGCCCGGACGGAAATCCTCTACTGGGTTTTCGGCGGCGGCTGGGGCGGCGCGTGGGTCAGTGCCGAAGGGGAAATCCGCTTCCCCTCGGTGGATTGGGACGGCGACGATGCCTCGCTGCACTACACCAGCGAACCGGGCTACGCCACGCCTCTGAGCAAGGAGGTCACGCGCTCCTTCCTCTCCGACGCCGGCGGCGATCCGGACCATTTCTTCAACATCCTGCGGCGCGACATGGCCGCGGACGGCCCGCTCCTGGGACCATCGGGCAGTACGGAAAACCTCCGCGCGGAAATGGCCCTCTCGGGTCCGGGCCGGCACCGCATGTTCCGCGCCCTGACCCACAACGACCACACCTACCAGATGCACCTGACCCCGCAGGAGCGCGAGCTGATCTACGACCCCGAGAAAGCCGGACCGATCATCGCGCGCCTGACGGCCGTGCGCGCCCACTCGGCCCTGCAGGTGGACCGCCTGTTCGGACGCCTCCTGGCCGAGGCCGCCGAGACGGTCATCAACAAGGCGCTCGAGGACGGCTGCCGACCCGGTGTCCCCATTTTTCTGGGAGGCAAGCCCAGCTACGCCCTCCCCCACTTCGGCCCCACCTGTCAACGCATCTTCGGGCACAAGGGAATCCAGAGCTACCTGCGCCCCTCCATCATTGACGACCGCGGCCTGAACGCCAACCTGGTCGGCGCAATCGTCCTGGCGGAAAAATACGTGAATCACTTGTAGAACAAGAGGGAACCGCATCCCTTCCAGAAACGAGAATCCCCCACGACCCGAGTATCCCGGGTCGTGGGGGATTCTTACTGAGAAACCGCTTCCGTTCCCCTCATGCAGAAAACAAACTTCAATCGCAGTCCGTCTTCAGGCTCAACGCCGCCGTCGGACAGACCGCTGCACATTCTCGAGCACACAGGGACAGGCCGTCGAGCAACTGTCCCCCAAACGGAACCGCCACCCGTGTCGGGAAACCGCGTCCCACAAAACTGAGTCCCCGCGCCTCCCCCGCCGCTTCGGCGACACGCAGACACAGACCGCACAGAATGCACTTGCCTGGATCGTACACCACCTCGCCATGCGACTGATCGGGCTCCATGCGGCGGCGTTCTCCCTTGAAACGCTGCGCCTGAACACCATACCGACTTCCATAATGACGCAACCGGCAGGTATCGCGCTTCACGCAGCTGCATTGCAGGCAGCGCGCCGCTTCCTGCTTCGGATCGGTCTGGGCCGGCGCAGGCGCCTCCGGCGCGCCGGACAACGCGAACAGCGTCCGCTCCTCGTCCCCGGTCACGTCGCGCGCCGCGAAATAGAACGGCTTCTCCGGACCCGTCACCGGTTCTCCGGCCAGATACTGTCCGATCGAGACAGCCAGCGTCCGGCCCGCGTTCACGGCGCGCACGACGCTCTTTTCGTCCGAGACAACCGACGCGGCGTAAAACAGATTTTCCGGTCTCGACCCGGCAGCCGGACTTGATCCCGTCCCTTTTTCTTTTCCGCCCGTCACCGGATCGGCCACCAGCACGACGTCGAACGAAGCCGCCATTTCCTCCAGCGACCGCCCTTCCCGCGCCGGCTTGCCACACACAATCTCCGCGCCGAAACGCTCGATCAAGGCAATCTCTCCGTCGAGGAGTTTCTCCTCCAACTGTCCCTCCTGCACCAGCTGACGCAAAGACCCTCCGGCGCGCGTCCCCTCCTCGATCAGGCGGCACGCATGCCCCTGCTGCAACAGAAACCACGCCGCGGACAAGGCCACGGGACCGGACCCGAAAATCGCCACCGTTTTCCCCGAAGCGGCCTGCTTCTCCGGCAGCCACGGTGAGCCACTCGCCAGGTTTTCCTGCGCCACACGACCGTGCAGGCACGGGACCGAAAGCGGTTCGTCCTGTTTCCGCCGCACGCACGCCTTCTGGCAATACCCGGCGCAGACCTTCCCCAGCACCCCTGCCAGAGGCAGGCGACGGGACAAAACCTCAAGCGCGCCGGAACTGTCCCCTCTTTTCACCGCTTTCAGGAACGCGGGGATGTCCAGACTGGCGGGACAGGCCATCGCGCAGGGCGCTTCGCAGCGGCCCGCGTGGTCCGAGAAAAGCAGTTCGAGCGCCGTCCGGCGGGCAGTCTCCACGACAGGGGAATGGAACTCGACCTCCAGTCCCGCCGTAGCGGGAAGAGCGCAGGCTGGTTGAAGGGTCTCACTCCCCTTCACCCGAATCGCGCAGATAAAACAGGAAGTCTGGTGCGGAAGCCCCTCCTGGTAACAGAGCGAAGGGATTTCGATGCCCGCCCGGCGCGCCGCCTGCAGGACCGTCATCCCCGTCTCCGCCTCGATCACTTGCCCATCAATTTTGAATTCGATCATCATTCATTCTTTCGTCAACAGAGGCACACCGCTCAGTGTGTCCCCACAGTCTCGACCTGCGGCTCGGCCGGAACAGCCACCTTGCGCGGCACAATCGCCACGGCCCCCTCGGGACAGACGTTCCGGCACCCGCCGCACCGCACACACAGCGCCGAATTGATCCGGTGCTTCTCATAGGGCGTCGGCTCTATGGCCCCCACCGGACACTGCTGCGCGCACAGCGTACAACCGATACAGCCATTCTGAACTTCGTACCGGATCAGCGCGGCGCACTTGCCCGCCGGACAGGTGGCCGGATGGCCCGGCCGCTCGATATGCGCCTCATACTCGTCCCGGAAATACCGCAGCGTCGTCAGAATCGGATTGGGCGCGGTCTTGCCCAACCCGCACAGACTGCCGTTCTTGACCTGGTGGGCCAGCACCTCGAGTTCCTCCAGATCATTCTGCTTTCCCTCGCCCGCGCAGAGGCGTTCGAGAATCTCGAGCATCCGCTTCGTCCCCAACCGGCAGAACGTACACTTGCCGCACGATTCTTTCTGGGTGAAGTCGAGGAAGAACCGCGCGATATCCACCATGCAGGTCGTGTCGTCCAGCACCACCAGTCCGCCCGACCCCATGATCGCGCCCGTCTCGCGCACAGCCTCGTAGTCAATCGGCGTGTGCGCCATGCGCGCCGGCACGCACCCGCCCGACGGTCCACCCAACTGCACCGCCTTGAACTGGCGGCCCGACTCCTGACCTTTGACGCCCCCGCCGATGTGATACACGATGTCCGAAATCGTCGCGCCCATCGGCACCTCGATCAGCCCCCCGCGCGCGATGCGGCCCGCCAGGGCAAACACCTTCGTCCCCTTGCTCTTCTCGGTCCCCAGCGCGGCAAACGACTCGGCTCCGTGCCGGACCACCCACGGCAGGGTCGCGTACGTCTCGACATTGTTGACATTCGTCGGGCACTCCCACAACCCCTTCTGCGCCGGATAGGGAGGCCGGAAACGGGGCATCCCGCGCAACCCCTGAATCGAAGCCAGCAGGGCCGTCTCTTCCCCGCACACAAACGCGCCCGCGCCCCGCATGACCCGCAGGGTCAGTTCAAAGTCACTTCCAAAAATTCTCTTCCCCAGCAATCCCTGCTCTTCGGCCTGCGCGATGGCCCGTTCAACCCGCTGCACCGCCATCGCGTACTCGGCGCGGATGTAGAGGTAACCTTCCTTCGCCCCCACCGCGCGCGCCGCGATCGCCAACCCCTCGAGGACCCGGTGCGGATACGCCTCGAGCAACATGCGGTCCATGAACGCGCCCGGATCGCCCTCGTCGCCGTTGCACACCACAAACCGCCGCTCCCCCGGCGCTTCGCGCGTCAGACGCCACTTCTTCGCCGTCGGGAAACCCGCACCCCCGCGGCCCCGCATCCCCGACCGCTCGACCATCGCGATGATCTCATCCTGCGTCATGCGGGTCACACACTCGCGCAACGCCTCATAACCGCCCGACTCGATGTATTCCTCGATATCGAGCGGATCGAGCTGGTTACACTGATCCGTGACCACCCGCACCTGGCGATCCAGAAACGCCCCGCCGGGACCGTGTTTCGAACTCACCTCATGGTCGTTGATGTCGTGCCACGCCTCGTCGTTCACCAGCAGATCGATCGCGGTCGTCACAGCGCGGCCGATCTTGCGCAACAGGCCCTTGGGCTGAATGTTCTGACGGACGATCTGAATCGCGCGACGCTCGTTATTGTCCCCATACAGGATGCTCTGGCCCCCGGGCACCACCACCTCGACCATCGGCACCCGGTGGCACATCCCCGTACACCCCACCGGCTTGACCACCACATCGGCCCCCGTCTCGGCGGCCGCCTTTTCCAGCGCCTCGCACACCTGCATCGAACCGCTGGCGATACAGCACGAGTTCAGGCCCACGCGCAATTCCACCTCGGGTTGCCCCTTGGCCTTCCGTTCCTGACTCTTGTGCCGTCGTTCCTCGCGCTTCTGGTCGTGCAGACCCGCCGCTTCGTCGCGCAGAAACTGCTCAACCGAATCAACCGCCTTGTTCGCATCCAGGTGTCCGAACGTCACGCCATCAATCAGCATCACCGGCGCGAGCGAACAGCACCCCACACACCCCACCCGCTCGACCGTAAAAAGGCCGTCCTCGGTGGTTTCCTGGTCGTCCTTGAGGTTCAGGTGCCGCCGGATCGCATCCGTCACCAATTCCGCGCCCGCCACGTGACACGCCGTGCCGTGACAGACCTGAATCAGGTGCTTGCCGGTCCCATGGTGGCGGAACTGGGCATAGAAGGTCGAGATCCCGGCAATCTGCGAGGGCGTGATCTCGGTCGTGCGGCACACCTGCTCGAGCGCCACACGCGGCAGATGGCGGAACTCGGTCTGCAAGGCCTGCAGAATCGGGATGGCCGCCTCGGGCGCGCGCCCGCACCGCGCGACAATCGCATCGGTCGCGGTCAGAATTTCTTCATCCGTCAAACTGGCGGGTTTGTTCGTACACATGTCAGCTCCAGCGGTCCGCCTGCATTTTTCGCTTCACGCAGCCCCATACAGCCGCGCCGTGTTTCCCTACTTCTGCGCCGGGGCAGCCGCACCCTCCACCGGCATCCCCACCGCGACCAGACTCTTCACGGTCCGGATATAAATCTGATTGTCCGCAAACGCCGGAGTGGCCAGAATCTTTTCCCCCACATCGCCCAGCCCCACCTGCTTGTATCCGGTGGCATTCAACGTGAAGACATAGGTCGCTCCATTGTCACAGGAGAGATACACGCGTCCCCCCGCCAGAATCGGCGACGAGGACGTGGCGCTTTTCAACGTCTTTTCCCACAGTTTTTTCCCCGTCTTCACATCGAGACACGTCAAACCGTCCCCCGCCACCTGAAGAAAGAACGTGCCGTCGCTCACCGGACTGGACGTGTCGGGCAATCCATCCGTCCCCGTCCAGAGCAGGAACTCCTTGTTGTTCGTCAGGTCGCCCGTTCCTCCCGGCTTGATCGCCATGAGCTGCGCGCCCGCGTTCGAGACAAACACAATCCCCCCCGCAAACGTGGGCGACGGGGCCACATCGCCACTCATGCCGTCACACCGCCAGTATTCCTGTCCCGTCGCCGGATCGTACGCCATCACAAACGGCGGAGCGCTGGTAATAACCTCCACGCGCGTTCCCGTATTGATCAGCGACGGAGACGCCCACGCGTTCTTCACCGGCCGGGGCGTGTTCCACAAATCTTCACCCGTCGCAGTGTTCAAACCGATCAACTTCGACTTTTTCTCCTCCGGGTCCGATCCCTGGTCGAACTGCACAATCAGCGTCTTCTCATGCAACAGCAAAGACGTGGAATAACCGTAGGTACTCTCCGGCACTCCCAGGTGCCGCGCCCAGACCTGAGTGCCCGCGTAGTCGAAAGCGGCCACCACCCCGGTCGCGAAGATCGCATAGACCCGCTCGCCGTCGGTCGCCGGAGTCGAAGCGGCATACCCCGCCATGTCTTCATAAATCTGGAAATCCTCCGGCAGAGTCACCGCCAGGTCCACCTTCGAATCCCAGAGCAGAGAACCCGAGAGCCGGTCGTAACACGCCACCGACAGACTCTCCGACGTGCCCCCGGTCAGGAAGATCCGTCCGCCCCACACCACCGGCGAACTCTTGCCCTTCAGGGACACGGGCGTCTGCCACACGATATTCTGGCTGGGTGGAGGCGTCGCAGCCGCAACGGTGGCAGTCGCCGACGTACCCGGAGTCGGCGTGGCGGCAGCCGCCTTCTCTGTCGGCGCAACCGGCAGGCTCCACGTCGTCGGCCAGTCTCCCTCCGCCGCCAGACCGAGATTGCCCTCTCCCCGGAATTCCGTCCAGTTCTGTTTGAACAATTTGTCTCCCGGCACGGACGGGATTTTGGACTTCCCGTCCTCTTTCTCCCGATCCAGATGAGACGGAATCAGAATCCACAACGCGGCCAGCGTGGCCAGCCCGACCCCGCTCACAATCCCCACAGTGAGAATTCCCGTCCGGCGCGCCTGTCCCCAGGACTTTTCCTGACGCGCCCGCACTTCCGGGTCCAGTACCGACGGCGTCGGCTTGGCCGAGAGCGACTCGTACCAGCGCGCCGAAGCCACCAGGCCGATCCCCATCAGAACCATCATCCCGGCCGCCCAGGCGAACTTGCGGCGATTGGCAAAATACGCGCGCCGCAGTTCCTGATCCTCCTCGCGCAATTGTTTCTGCGCGGTGGCAAACTTCGCCGCCTGCGACTTGTCGTCGGCCAGCTTGACCACTTCCATCCTTTTTTTCGGAAAGGACTGGGTCGTCAGCAACCCCGCGGAAGTGTCCCGAAAATAGGCGGCGCCCAGAAGCCAGACAAAAATCTGAAACATAACCCCAAAAACAACGACCAGAAAGAGTGCGATTGTTCGTGACTTATCCATGAAGGGTATCCTGTGTGGTATGAGAAATAACGCCGGGTTGCGGGGAATGCGCCCCCACGGCTTCGAGTTCTTCAAAACGTCCCAACCGTTTGTGCTCGACCGGACAGGCCAGATAACACCGGCCACACGCCAGACAATGCGCCTTGTCGGCCTCGTAAAAAGACCCCTGCCGGGTCACAAACAAATTCACCAGCTTCAACCCGGCCACCACGCCGCACCAGAGCCCAAACAGAAGCGAGCCGATCCGGAATCGGCGGTGCACCTCGCGGGCCTCTTCATACAATTGATTCGGCGAAAGCCCCAGGGTCCGGACCGCCTGCATTTCGACCGAGTTCTTCTCCCGGTCGAGTCGAATTTTTTCTTCGACGGACTCTTTTTTCAAATCCCGCGATTCCTGCGCATAAAGCCGTTCGGCCAACCGGACCGAATAGTGCAGGTGCGCCAGCGAGGGCGCCGCCAGGTAGCCCATCAGGCTGCCCAGCGCACAAAGCACAACAAGCAGCGACACCCCCCGCCAGAATTCCTTATGGTTGCGTATCATGCGCCTTCCTCCGAATCCTTGCCCCCTTCACGCACCGCGCCGAACGGACAGGCGTCCCGGCACAACCCGCACACCACACACTCCGCGGGCGAAATCGAGGTCCGCTTCGCGGAAAAACGCGCGAAAAAACCCAGCAGAGCGCCATAGGGACACAGATACCGGCAATAGGGCCGTCCCACGAAGAGCGAAAGCGCCACCACCACCGCGCTCCAGATCCAGATCGGATAGCTCGCCGAGAAACGGAAAATCGGCACGATCGGATCGTACCGGCAGATCAGATAAGTCGTCCCGGTCGCGGCCAGCAGGACCGCCAGCCCCAGATAGAAATACCGCAACAGACTCAACCCGTGGTCCAACCCGCGTGGAACCTTCAACGGCTTGATGAGCACCAGATCCTGCAACGCCCCCAGCGGACACACCCCCGCGCAGAACACCCGACCGAACAGGAGCGAAAACATCAATGGCAACCCGAAAAAGGCCAATACCCCCCAGGGCAGCACAAAGGAACTGTCAAACAACGCCTGGGCTACATTCTGGATCGTCCCGATCGGGCAGACACACCCCTTGCGGTAGAAACCGAAATACAGCAGCGACGCAATGGATAGAAAGAGCATCCAGCGACGGCTGCGCCAGCGCAACGCGATCAGGGAAGCCAGGGACAAACCCAACACCAGCGCCCCCAGGTCCACCCACGCCAGCCACCCCGCGCGCGCCGGCGCATACGAGGAACTCGGATACGCATATTCCTTCCCCAGATCCGGCGGCGGAAACCGATCCACCGGGTTCGCCGCATCCACCCCATGTGGCCAGAAACAAAGGAACAACAGAAAAATCACCGGCACAAACCCGCGCAATCGCATCAGGACTCGCCTCCCAACCGGGGAATATACGGTTTGGAGGCCGGCACCCGCACAAAAGCGTTGCCGGGACACGACTTCACGATCGAACACTCGTTGCAATGCACACACACGTCGTGCCGTACCTGCAGATAGAGCGAACCGTTACCGAATTGCGTACACCCCTTCACACACCGGCCGCACCCGACACACCGCGTCTCGTCAATCTCATACTGAAAATACGGATCGGTCACAAACTTGCGCTTGATCGCCCCCGCCGGGCAGACCTGATTCTCCGCCCCTTCATCGAGCGCCACACGTTCCGTCTCGAAAAATCCCGTACAGAAATTGCAATACCCGCACATGTGAAACTCGTGGAAACAGCGCACCGCTGATTGATCCAGCACACATTCGGTCGCGCAACGACCACACTGCGTACATTTCATCGGGTCAATCTGCCAGACCGTTCCTCCGCGCACATTGCGTTCACCCAGACTGCCCAGAATGCCCCCCAGCAACAGAAAACTGGCGCCCTGACCCACACGCGTCAAAAATTCCTGACGGGAGATTTCCTTCTGCTTCCTCATCCCTTCGCTCCCTTTCCGCCGCTCGGCTCCAGCCGGTAAAAGCGCACCTGATTCGCTTTCGGTTCCACCACGGCGATCCGACCCATTCCATCCACCGCCACATCCAGTCCAGCCACACCCGCCGAAAACGCATCCGGCCCCAGAAACGCCACCAGCTGCCCCGGAGTGGAATAGGCCTTCAAACGCGGAATCCCCTTCTCCGCCGTCACACAAATTCCATCAGCCATGAACGCAAAGTTCGTCGGATTGCAACACCCGCAGAACTGATGCGGCGCGGTTCCATACTCACCCCATTTTTCCTGGCGCTGCCAGTCCGAGTCGAACCGCTCCAGACGATGCTCCGCCGTGTTGGCCACCCACAAACGGCCCTGCGGGTCCAACGCACAGCTAAAGAAAGGACTGGGAATCGTGAAACCGGCCTGACTGTCCACATAATCGCCATTCAAAGAATAACGATGGACCTTGCGGTTCCCCGCATCGCACACATAAAGCGCTCCGCGCTTGTTGTCCACCGCGACCCCGGTCACATACAGAAGTTGTCCGGACTCACGCCCCTCGTTCCCCCACGTCGCAACCGACTGACCCGACGCGTCGAACTTGGCCAGACTCGTCTTGAGGCCCACATAAACCATCCCCTCGTCATCCACCGCCACGCACCGCGCCACGTCCGGTACCGTCAGGGTCCGCACATCCTTCCCCTGCGGGTCGAAAACACGGACCGATTTCGCCACCGCGACATACAGGTTGCCCTTCGCGTCAAACGCCACGCCAAGCGGCGAATCTTTTCCAAAGGGAACCGTCTCCCCCGCCGGTTTGAACGCATACGGCAGGTTCAATCCTTCGGCGGTCGTTCCCGCCTGGGGATCGGCGCCCAGCACCGACGTTGCGGCTCCTGTCCCCACCGCCGCCACTCCCACGCTGGCGGATTTCAAGAAACACCGTCTGTTTACGGGAAAACGCATCGTTCCTTCCTCCCCTTCCCCGGTCCCGGGACCGGATTCAGTCCGCTCCCCGCTTACGCGCCCAGATCGAGACAGATCATCTTCGTCTCGTCGCGCAACAAAAGCCGTCCCTCCACCAGCGCCATGGGCGCCCACGCGAAACGGCCCGACAACACCTTCGCCTTGGCCAACTCCTTATAGCCGCTCGAACTGGCCTGAAGCATGAACAACGTCCCCGTCTCCCCATCCAGCGCCAGAATCACCCCGTCGCAAATCAGATAGGGGCCCAGATCGAAATTCGTATCGGTCCCGCTGGTCCAGACCCGCTGACCGTTCGCCGGATTCAGACACACCATCTTGGTCTTGTTGTTCTGGCGCGGGTCCACCCCATAGAGGTACCCGTCGTAGAAAATCGGCGTGTGCTGCTCCGAACCGAAACCGGCCGGCTTCAAGCGGTACAATTCCTTCGGGGTGATCTTTCCGTCAGCCCCGCTTTCCAGCCGTACCATGCACGCCCCGACTCCATAGCCCCCACAGAAGAACAGCCGGTCGTCACCCGCCCAGACCGGCGAG
>Ga0116170_10005139_pt1 | contig 11782 bp, 6 predicted proteins | sample AD_JPNHW1_MetaG_FD_89797 | JGI IMG/M metagenome (GOLD analysis project Ga0116170, IMG submission 89797) | Active sludge microbial communities of municipal wastewater-treating anaerobic digesters from Japan - AD_JPNHW1_MetaG | ecosystem: Engineered > Bioreactor > Anaerobic > Digestate | place... | reverse complement strand
GGACCAGGGGTGGATGCCGTAATGTAGCGGATGCTGGCGACGCCGTGCCGGTCGGAATAGACGGTCTGTGCACCGCTGAGCTGGCCGATCCCCTCAACGAGCGTAAAGGTGACCGGTACCCCCATGGCGGGAGTCCCGAAGGCATCCTCGGCCACGATCCGCAGCGGCGCGTCGAGAGCGGCGCCCGGCAAGGCCGTTTGTCCATCCCCATCCAGGATCGCCAGGGTTTTCGGCTTGGAGAAGAAGAGCCGCTGCCGGGCAGCGACATTGGTGGCGCGCAGCACGGTGCTGTCGAGCAGCATGACTTTCAGGTCGACGGCGTCGCGGGTGCCCAGGCCGAAATGCTGTACCGGATCATCCTGGCACAGGTAGGCGTACCCATTCTGGATCTGGCGGTAGCCGACGAGGTGGTTCATCTCGTCCATGTGGCCTTGATCGAAGACCCAGACCTTGGTACCGAAAGCGCCCATATCTCCCTTGGGGCCGCGGGCGTAGACCTTGAGCCAGCGGTTATTATTTTGGGAATCGTTGCGCATCAGATAATTATGATAAAAGGTCGAGAGCTGCTTGTTGGCGTCGACGAAATAGAGGTCCAGATCGCCGTCGTTGTCGATATCGCCGACGGTGGCGCCGCGGGGGTCGCCGCTGCGAAAATTAAAACCGGCGGTGGTATTCTCCGCAAAATTGCCCTTGCCGTCATTGACATAGAAAGCATTGCCGCGGAGATTGGCGTCCAGGGTGCGGCCGATGAAAAAGTCGAGATCGCCGTCATTGTCCGCATCGAAGAGGATGCCGGAGAATCCCCAGCCGATCAGGTTGCTGACGGTTTTGGGAAGCTTGGTAAAGTGGCCGGTTCCGTCATTTTGATAGATGCGTGTGTGTTTGCCGCCGATGGTGTCATCTTCGTCCTTGGGGACGACAAAGGCATCGAGGTCGCCGTCATTATCATAGTCGGCGAAGGTCGTGCCGTTGCAGTCATTGCTCGCCTCGGCGAGGCCGCGGGCCATGGTTTCGTCCTTGAAATAGCCTTTGCCGTTATTGATAAAGAGCTGATTATAGATGCGGTTGGTGGGCTCGTAGCGGGTCGATTTGGTGACGGGATCATAGATGATGTTGCGGTGGCAGACAAAGATATCCATGTCGCCGTCGTTGTCAACATCGACGCAGGAGACTCCCTGCGTGCCCTCTTTTTCCGGATTGTCGTTGGTCAGGCCGCGCGGGCCGTTGCGCGGTTCCGTTGTGAATGTGCCATCGCCGTTATTGATATAGAGCTCGTTCGGCTGTGGCGGTGTCGCCTGAATCACGCCGGAGGGGGTCTCCATCGGCCCCCAGTTGACGCCGTAGAGATCGAGCCAGCCGTCGCGGTTGATATCGACCGCGATGAGGCCGCGGGTGCCATACTCCGTCGCCGGGATGCCCGCCGCTTTGCTCACATCCTTGAACCGCGCGTTGCCGAGATTCTCGTAAAGGCGGCTGGCGTCATCCGTGGTCGCATTAAAAATGTCGTAGAGGCCGTCGTTGTTGTAATCAAAAAAGATGATGCCGTGACTTCCGGTCCAGCCGTAGCGGTCATCCGCACCGTTCGCCGTCGCCACATCGATGTAGGGGCCGTCCTTTTGACTGAGGTAAAGAAATTCGGGAAGACCGCCATTGGGCTCCAGCTCGGCGTGCCGTACCGCATTACTGACGTAAATGTCCGGCAGCGAATCGCCATTCACATCGGCCATGGCGCAGCCGTGGCCATAGGCCGTAATGCCGTTTTTAAGGTATCCCTTGACCCCTTTTTCGTCGGTAATGTTGGTAAATTTGATGGTGGATTGGGCCTGAATACGGGAGTTCAACAGGATCATCCAGAGGACCAGGCTTAGCACTCTCCCCAGGGTGCGCAGGGTATCGCGTGATACCGCAGACAAAGAGATTTTCATGGCAAGCTCCGCATGAGGTTTTTGCAGCTGGTTATTGCTATTGCATACTATACGTCATTTTTAACCTATTTGCGGAGGAGAATGACGGCCTTTTTTGCAGTACCCATAAATTACTTTGAAAATCTGTTGCTGGGGTTTATATTTTGATACCAGGTATTGAGACGGGATGATTCGGCAACGATGAGGCTGAAGAAGATGGATGAAAATGGTTCGCAGCCTCCCACGCGGCGGCGATTCCTGCAGCAATCGGCACTGCTCGGGTCCGGATTGTGCGGGACAGCCGGTGCGCTGGTAGCGTCCTGCCAGCGCCCGCCCTTCGACTTGATCGTTCGCGGCGGGCAGATTTATGACGGCAGCAGGCGAGCGCCGCACCGCGGGGATATCGGCATCCGCGGCGAGCGCATTGCCGCTATCGGCACTCTGGACGCATCCGGTTGCCCCCGCGTTATTGATGCACAAGGATGTGCCGTCGCTCCGGGGTTTATCGATGTTCATACCCACACCGATCTCTCCCTGCTTGTCGATCCCCGCGGCGAGAGCAAAATCCGCCAGGGGGTAACCCTCGAGATCGGCGGTAACTGCGGCGATTCGGTCTTTCCGCTCACCGGAAAGGCCCTGGAAGAGGCGCGCGAAAACTGGCGCCGTGAATATGAGCTGGATGCAGAATGGCACGATCTCGACGGCTTTTTTGCGGCACTGGAGCGAAGGGGCCTCGGCCTGAATTATGCCACCCTGGCCGGCCATGGCGCTATCCGCATGGCAGCGATGGGCGACGCCAATCGTCCGCCCACGGCCGCCGAACTGGAGACGATGCAAAGTCACCTGCAGCAGGCGCTCGATCAGGGCGCCCTGGGGCTCTCCTCCGGTCTCGAATATACGCCGGGAAGCTTTGCCAAAACCGACGAGCTGGTCGCGCTCTGCCGCGTTGCCGCCCGGCACAGCGGTGTTTATGCGACCCACATGCGCAATGAGGACCTTACCGTCGAGGAGGCGCTTGCCGAAGCCCTGGCCATCGGCCGTGCCTCCGGCATCGCTGTGCAGATCTCCCACCTCAAGGCGTGTCAGCAGCGCAACTGGCACAAAACCCCGCGCCTGCTGGAGGCCATCAGTGCCGTGCGGCAGCAGGGCCTGGATGTCCATGCCGATCGCTACCCCTATACCGCGTATGCCACCTCGCTGAACATGCTTTTTCCGCTGTGGGCGCGCGAAGGCGGCCACGCTGCTTTCGTCGCCCGCCTCCAGGATAGCGCAAGCCTGGCGAAAATGGCGCCCTTTGTCCGCGACAAGATCGCGGCCACCGGCTCCTGGGCCAGCATCATGATCACCCAGGCCGGGATTTCCGGCCGCCGCGATGTGCTGGGGAAAACCATCGCGGAACTGGCCGCTGCCGCGCACATGGATCCCTTCGAGTACACCCGCACTCTTCTCATCAGTGAACGCGGCCAGGTGGGCATGTGCGGCTTCAGCATGAGCGAGCAAGATACCCGTATGACCTTCGCGGCGCCCTTTACAATGGTGGGTTCCGACGGTTCGGCGATTTCGCCCGACGGACTTCTCGGCCGCGGCACACCCCATCCGCGCTCTTACGGCACCTTCCCGCGCTACCTCGGGCACTATATTCGCGAGGCCGGCGTTCTCTCCCTGGCGGAGGCTATACACCGCATCACCGCCATGCTGGCGGCCAAGTTCGGCATCCGCGAACGCGGCCGGCTGCAGCGGGGCTATTTTGCCGATCTGGTCGTCTTCGATCCAGCGGCCGTTATTGACCAGGCTACCTTTACCGCACCGCATCAGTATCCGGCCGGCATCTCCCAGGTCATCGTGAACGGTCAGATCGTCGTCTCGCAGGGAGAACACAGCGGCCAGCTGGCGGGGCGAATTATCCGCCGTGTCTGATTGAAAGGAAAGAGAACATGGAAGAAAAAGTATTATCCGATCCCGATCAATACCCGTCCGATGAGATCATCTTTGCGCATCTGGGCCAAGCCAAACCGTTATGGCTGGCCTTCTTTGACCATATCGCGCAAAGCTATCCGGATATGACCACGGAATGGCGGTATTACCGCGACGGCAAGAGCTGGCTCTTCAAAGCCGTCTTGAAAAAGCGGACGATCTTTTGGCTCTCCCTCGTCCCCGGTGCATTCCGAACGACCTTTTATTACGGGGAAAAGGCTGCCCTGGAGGTGGAGGCCAGCGCGATTCCCGAAGAATTCAAGCGGCAGTTCCGGGAGGGTAAACCCTTTGGCAAGATTCGAGGTTTGACCATCGTCCACACCACGCCCGCGGATCTCGCCGTGGCGCGGATCCTGATGGAGATCCGGATCCGGAACAAATAGCGGTGGAAATTCCCTTCAGACAAAAAAAGCGGGCGTTGCGGCCCGCTTTTTTTGTCTACATCCGTACTATTTAATCCACTTCAGGATGTGCAGATTGGATATCAGGAATACCGGATCCACTTCAGGACTTCAGGCAGATTGGGCTTTTTGCCGTACATCAAGATGCCAACCCGGAAGATGCGGCCGGTGACCCAGATCAGGCCGATGATAGTCAGGATCATCAGCACCACGCTCATCAGGACCTGCCACCAGGGCGCAGCGCCGACGGAGATGCGCAAAAACATCAGCAGCGGCGAGAAGAAGGGAATGAGGGAGAGGAGGACCGCCATGGTGCTGTTGGGATTGTTGAGCACAAAGAACATGAACAGGAATCCCAGGATGATAAGAAAGGTTACCGGCCATTGCAGGCTCTGCGCGTCCGCCTCATCATTGACCATGCTGCCGAGGGTGGCGTACAAGGTGGCGTAGATAAAATAGCCGAGGATGAAGTAGAGGAAGAAGAAAAAGTAAACCGACAGCGAGATCGCCGGAATCGGGAGCTGGCCCGCGCCCGGGGCGAAGAGGGTCATCATCACCATGCCATAGGAGGAGACCAGGGCGATAACCAGCGCCCAGATCAGAAATTGCAGCAGGCCGGCACCGCCGATGCCCACAATCTTGCCCGCCATGATCTGATCCGCCCGCGCCGAAGAGAGAACCACCTCCATGACCCGTGTGGACTTGTCCTCGTAGACACCGCGCATGACAAACTGACCGTAAAAGAGCAGCGCCATGTAGAGGATGAACATCATCACATAGCTGATGCCGAACGCTATCATTCCGCTCTCCTCCTTGGTGCCCGCTTCGCTCACCTTGAAGGTCTTGAGGTCCACGCCGCGGGTCAGTTTACGCACCAGCACCTGATCGATGCCGCTTTGTGCAAGACGCAGATCGGATACCACCCGGGAGAGCGCACGTTCCAGATTGGCATTGAACTCCATATTGCTGATGTTTTTAGCGTGCAGCTCGAACTGGCCGCTCTCAAAGATCTCCGCGGGAAGGATGATCAGCCCGTTGATCTCTTCATCCTGCACCTGGCGGCTCAAGCGGCTCTTGAGAGTGGACAGACTCTCGGGAGCAGCCTGCACATTCGTGAAAGTATAGAGGGGGGTCTTGCGGGCGTCCTGGTAGCTGGAGTCCATATAGGCGATGAAGGACGGCGCGATCCGGCCCGTGAGATCAATGAGCGCCAGATTTTTCTTCTCTTTTGTCCCCAGGGACTGCATCGCGATTTGCACCCCCATGATCACAAAGACAAAGACGGGCAGGGCGAGGGTGCCGATGAGGAAACCCTTGGTCTTCACCCGGCTGAAGAATTCCCGCTTGATTAAAACCCAGGTTTTATTCATGGTCGCCTCCTGTGGTGCCGCTGCCCTTGACCACCGTGATGAAGATTTCATTCAGCGAGGGTTCGGTGATATCAAAACTGCGCACCGTGACCTCATTCAATGCACGCGCCAGAATGGCCTGGGGTCTGATCTCATCGGCCGGCTGGATTTCAACATATTGTCCGTAATCATCGCACCGGCTGACCAGCTTTGGGTCCTGCAGGAATCGCGCCTCGCCGTCATAACTCAGCCGGCAGCGGTTTTTGCCAAACCGGGACTTGACCTCCGCCAGCGGGCCCTGCAGAACGCTTTGACCGCGGTTGATCAGGCAGAGGGCGTCACAAAGTTTCTCGGCCTGTTCCATCATGTGCGTGGATAAAACGATGGTGCTGCCCTCTTTGACCAGCTCAAGCATGACATCCTTGATCAGGTTGGTGTTGACAGGATCGAGACCGCTGAATGGCTCATCGAGGAAGACCAGCTGCGGCCGGTGCAGGATGGTGGTGATGAATTGCACCTTTTGCTGCATCCCCTTGGAGAGTTCCTCGATTTTTTTGTCGCGCCATTCCTTGAGCTCCAGCCGCTCGAGCCATTGATCGGCGAGGGGCAGAGCCGCTTTGTGCGACAATCCTTTGAGTTCGGCGAAGAAGGTGAGGATATCCAGCACCGTCATGCGCTTGAAGAGACCCCGCTCTTCGGGCAGAAAACCCACCTGGTTTGGGATCTCCCGGGCATTGGCACGGCCGAGGATCTCGATGGATCCGGAATCCGGCATGAGAATCCCCAGCAGCATGCGGATGGTCGTGGTCTTGCCGGCCCCGTTCGGGCCCAGCAATCCAAAGATCTCCCCCTTGTGGATCTGCAAGGAGAGGTTCTCCACCGCATGCACCGCATCGAAACTCTTGCAAATACCTGAAATCGCGACAGCTGTCGCCACAGGCACCTCCTGTTCTCGAACGATTCTGTTCTCGTGACAATATACACCATACGCGGCACAATTGAAACGCAAATCTGCATACGGAATTCTCCTGTGCAGGTTACCACCGGAAGCCCGGTCAAGAATTCCTGCTAATTCCGTTGTTTTTTTCTATTCAATTTCCTAACTTTTCAGATCAGAATCAATCTTTTGATCATTTACAGGAGTGAACAATGCGCTGGATAGGCAGAAGTGAAAGCGATAATGTCGAAGACCGCCGTGGCACGACCTCGCGCCGGGTGGTCGGCGGCGGGCTTGGCACGCTGATTATTCTTTTACTGGTTTGGCTGCTCGGCGGCGATCCCATGCAGTACCTCCGGGAAAGCGGCGGAACGGGGACGTCCACCTCCGTTCAGACCGAAGCGCGCTCGGACGAGGAGAACCAGCTCGCCAGTTTCGCCAAGGTGGTCCTCAAGGATACCGAAGACGTCTGGTCCAACCTCTTCGCCAAAGCCGGAAGCCAGTACCGCATGCCGACCCTGGTGCTCTACACCGACCAGGTCCAGTCCGCCTGCGGCTATGGCAGTGGCGCCAGCGGCCCCTTTTATTGCCCCGGGGACGAAAAGCTCTATCTGGACCTCTCGTTCTGCAATGAGCTGAAAAATCAGCTCGATGCGCCCGGTGATTTCGCCGTCGCATACGTGATCGCCCATGAGGTCGGCCATCATGTTCAGAATCTGCTGGGCATCACCGACAAGATCTCCGCCCTGCAAGGGAGAGTAAGCGAGGCGGAATATAACCAGTATTCCGTCCGCCTCGAACTGCAAGCTGATTTTTTTGCCGGCGTCTGGGCCCACTATGAGCAAAAGCTCAATAATGTCCTCGAACCAGGCGACCTGGACGAAGCGATCAATGCCGCGGCAGCGGTCGGCGATGACCGCTTGCAGCGCATGTCACAGGGGTATGTGGTGCCGGACGCTTTCACCCATGGCACCTCCGCTCAGCGGCAGCGCTGGTTCAAGAAAGGATGGGATACCGGCGACATCAATCAAGGCGATACCTTCTCGGCTTCCTCGCTCTAGGTAGAAGCCGTCCTGTTCTTCGCCCGACCCGACTAAACAGGAGTTGGTCATGAAAAAACATATCAGCGGATTGATCGTTATGGTTATTCTTGCAAGTGCCGTGGCAGGTGTCGCCCTCGAGCTGCCTGCCATTTTTGGCGATCACATGGTGCTGCAGCAAAAACAACAGGTGGCCTTTTGGGGTACGGCCACTCCGGGCGAGACGGTGACCCTCACCGCCAGCTGGGGCGCTGCCGCGGCGGCGGTCACCGCTGCGGACGGCCGCTGGCAGACCCGGCTGAAAAGCCCGGCCGCCGGCGGACCCTTCACGCTGACCGTCAGGGCCGCCTCCGGAAGCAAAACCTTCCAGGATATCCTCATCGGCGAAGTCTGGATCTGCTCCGGCCAGTCCAATATGGAAATGCCTCTGGCCGGTTGGCCCCCCGGTGACCCCATCGCTCATTCTGCGGACGAGATCGCTGCCGCCGGCAATCCGCAAATGCGCCTCTTCACCGTCCAGAAAGCCACCTCCGCCACACCCCTCCGGGATTGCATCGGGCAGTGGCAGGAGTGCACCCCGGCCACCGCAGCCCCCTTCAGCGCCACCGCCTTCTTCTTTGGCCAGCGGCTGCAGAAAGAACTGGGCGTGCCCATCGGTCTGATTCACACCAGCTGGGGCGGCACGCCGGCCGAAGCCTGGACCAGTAGCGAATACCTCAAGACCATGCCTGCCTTCGCCGGCGTCCTTGACAAACTCGCCACCAGCCAGGAGGAAATGAAGGCACGGCAGCAGTGGCTTGAGAGTCATCCGGTGGTCTCCCTGAACGACAAACCGGAGAGTGAACGTTATGTCGGTGTCGATTTTGGCGACAGCCTGTGTCCGGCGGTCAGCTGCGACGACGCCGCCTGGGGCCGCATGAAACTGCCGGTCTCCTGGGAAAATACCGAGGTCGGCCAGTTCGATGGCGTCATCTGGTTCCGGAAAACGATCGAGGTCCCCGCAGAGTGGGCCGGCCTCACGCTCGTTGCCGAACTCGGCCCGATCGACGATATGGACGTGACCTGGTTTAATGGTGAACGCATCGGCGGCATGGAAAAGTCCGGCCTTTGGCAAACCCCGCGTATCTATACCGTCCCGGCCCAGCTGGTGAAACCGGGGGCGAATGCTATCGCCGTCCGCGTCATCGATACCCAGGGGGGCGGCGGCATCTACGGCCGCGCGGACCAGCTCCGGCTCTATCCCGAGGGCCAGCCAGAAAAGGCGCTCTCCCTGGCCGGCGAGTGGCGCTACCTGCCGGTGGCGGAGCTTGCCAACAGCCGCTTCTACCGCTTAAGCAGCAGCACCGCCGACTTTTTCTCCCGGCCCAAGGTGACGATCGAGATCTCGGCCAACACCCCAACCTTTCTCTATAACGCCATGATCGCGCCGCTGGTGCCCTACACCTTGCGCGGCGCCATCTGGTATCAGGGCGAATCCAATGCCGGACGGCCGCGCGAATACCGCACCCTCTTCCCGCTGATGATCGATTGCTGGCGGCAACAGTGGGGCGGCAACCCCTTCCCGTTCTACTTCGTTCAGATCGCTCCCTATGATTATGGCCGGGCAACCCGCTCGCAAGAACTGCGCGAGGCGCAGATGCTGACCTTGAATCATCCCAGGACCGGCATGGCGGTCACGCTCGATATCGGTGCACCGAGCATCCATCCTCCCGACAAGCAAGATGTCGGCCGACGTCTCGCGCTCTGGGCTCTGGCCAGGGATTACGGCCGCAAACTGGTTTGCTCGGGACCGATCTACAAGAAAATGACGATCAAAAAAGACAAGATCGTGCTTTCCTTCGACTATGTGGGCAGCGGTCTCAGGGCGGGCAGCGCGGGACTCACAGGTTTCGAGATCGCCGGGGCGGACAGACACTTCGTGCCGGCCCAGGCGGTGATTACCGGCAAAGAGATCTCGGTTTCCTCTCCGCAGGTGCCCCAGCCGGCAGCTGTCCGCTATGCCTGGAGCAACCTCGCTACGGCCTCGCTCTTCAACCTGGAAAACCTCCCCGCTTCCTCCTTCAGGACGGACGACTGGGAGTAATTCCTCTCGCTCGCCACCCCGCCTGCCCGTACGGCAGGCGGGGCATGGTGCGTGACAATCCCACTGGTACCCATCCGGGGTGGCTATGGGTTCCCGATCAGCAGTGCACCTTGACCTGGAATTCCACACTATGAAAGAGATCCCTGCCCCTTTTCTTTTGTTGGCCACCCTTCTGGTCCTCTTGCCCCGCACCAGCTCGACCCAGGAGGCCATGAAACGCACCTACACGACCCAACGGATCACCTCCGCAGCGCCGAAAATTGACGGACATCTGGATGATCCCTGCTGGAACGAGGGGTATTGGTTCGACACGTACGTCCAGTACATGCCGGTCGAGGGGGGCGAGCCCAGTCAGCCCACGAACCTGAAAATCCTCTATGACGCGGATAACCTTTACGTCGCCATCCGGGCCTTCGACAACGAACCCGGCAGGATCGACCGCCGCGCGGCCCGCCGCGACCAGTGGAGCGTCGCCGGCGACATCGTCGGCCTCTGCCTCGACAGCTACTTCGGCCATGTCAGCGGTTTCGAATTCGACATCAGCGCCGCCGGCACCAAGGTCGACCTGATCCTCATGAATAATAACGAATGGGATACCAGCTGGAATGCCGTCTGGGAGGGCAAGACCGCCCTCGAGGATTCGGCCTGGACCGCCGAAATGCGCATTCCCTTCAGCCAGCTGCGCTATGCCCAAAAGGAGGAACAGGTTTGGGGCTTGCATGCCTGGCGCTGGATCAACCGCCTCGAGGAAGAGGATCAGTTCACGCTCATCCGCCGCAACGGCCCTGGTCACCTCTACGACATGGGCTATCTGCGCGGCCTCAAGGGACTGCCCAAAAGCCGACAGATCGAGTTCCTCCCCTATAGCTATGCCCGGCTTAAAACCTTCCCCGCAAATGAACTTCCGGCCTCGGGACACACGCACGACTGGAACAGCAGCGCCGGCCTCGATGGCAAGATCGGCATCTCGAGCAACTTTACGGTCGATTACACCGTCAATCCTGATTTCGGCCAGGTTGAGGCCGATCCCTCCGAGCTCAACCTCTCCGCCTATGAGGTTTTTTATGACGAGAAACGGCCCTTCTTTCTCGAAAACCGGACCATGTTTGATTTCAACCTCGGCGGCGAATCGCTCTTTTATTCGCGCCGCATCGGCCATGCCCCCTCGTACGAGCCCGAGGCCGAAGCCGGCGGCCGCATCGACATGCCGGATATGACCACCATCCTCGGCGCAGCCAAACTGACCGGCAAGGACCGGAACGGCCTTTCTGTCGGCCTGATCGAAAGTGTCACGCAAAAGGAGTATGCGACGCTCACCAGCCCGGCCTTCGGCCGCAAAAAAACAACCGTGGAGCCCCTGAGCAATTACCTGGTGGGCCGGATCGTCAAGGAGATGGACGAGGGCAATACTGTCGCCGGCGCGATGCTGACCGCGGCCCATCGCCGTATCGGAGCGGAGCATCTCTCCTTCATGAACCGCAGCGCCTACAGCGGCGGCGTCGATCTCAGCCATTACCTGGCCAATAAAAAATACCAGCTCGAGGTCAAGCTGGCCGGCAGCCAGGTGAACGGAGATGCCGCGGCACTGCAACGGCTGCAAAGTGGCTCGGCACGCTATTATCAGCGCCCCGATGCCGCCCACCTCGATTACGATTCCACGCGCACTCAGCTGGCGGGCTATGGGGGGGAGGTCGAGTTCAAAAAAGGCAGCTATGGCCATTGGCGCTATGGCACCGGATTATCCTGGAAATCCCCTGGTTTCGAGCTGAATGATCTGGGTTTCCTGCGCTCGGCCGACGAAATCCACGGCGAACTCGAACTGGGGTGGGTGGAAAACGCCCCCGGGCGCCTCTTCAGCCGCTATACCCTGGAACTGCAGGCGGAGCAAAACTGGGATTTCGACCGGACGGCGCTCGCCCATGGAGTGGAATTCAGCAGTTCGTTCACCTTCAACAACCGCTACAGCATCTGGGGTGGAACCGAGCGTGTCGGCCGCGCCCTCGATACTCGTGTGCTGCGCGGCGGTCCTGCCCTGCATCTCCAGGGCTATTGGGGGGCCAATGCCGGAATCTCGACCGACTCCGGCCGCAAGTT
>Ga0116170_10005138_pt1 | contig 11783 bp, 5 predicted proteins | sample AD_JPNHW1_MetaG_FD_89797 | JGI IMG/M metagenome (GOLD analysis project Ga0116170, IMG submission 89797) | Active sludge microbial communities of municipal wastewater-treating anaerobic digesters from Japan - AD_JPNHW1_MetaG | ecosystem: Engineered > Bioreactor > Anaerobic > Digestate | place... | reverse complement strand
CGCATACACATCGTATACCATGGCTGAAAATACGATACTCACGCTTGATGCCACCCTGTCCGGCGCCACTGCCTATTTGTGGATGCCCGGCAACCATACAACGGCCATGATTGATATTACACAGGAAGGATATTATACTGTAAAAATATCAACGCACGATGGCGAGTATAATTATGAAGTTCTTATACTTTACAATGGCAGCGACTGCTATATTCCAAACAGTTTTAGCCCGAACGGAGATGGTGTGAATGATAATTGGGCCCCGTTATATACAGATATCAGTGAGGAAAATTACAGTCTGAATATTTATGATAACGATAACCTGAAGTTATTTTCCACTACTGACAATACTGCCGGCTGGGATGGATATTATCACGGAATACTGATGCCTGCTGCTTATTATTATTACGCTTTGTCTTATCAAACCCTTAGTGGTGAAACCAAGAACAGGAATGGGATGATTCAGCTGGTTCAGTAATTCAGAATTACCGGTTGAAAGTTTATTGAATTCTTGTGCAAGCTTATTATTGCAAAGGAGATTTTCATCTATCATTGACGATAAGGTATTATCTGATAAAGGCAGACTTCTGATTTCCAATTACAACTTGACAAGTTTTTGTAAACTCCGTTTTTTCCCAGTTACAATTTCAATGAAGTAAATTCCGGATTTCAGCTTACTTACATCAAGAAATTTCGTGTCGGGTTTTTGTGAAAGAACCATGCTGCCATAAGTGTTATATACATTTACGATCATCTGGTTAGTTTCTAAACCGTCAATAAAATAAATATAATCTTTTGCAGGGTTGGGATAAATAAGGATGTCTGATTTGGATTCATGTTCATTGATGCCTGCATAAGCCATCCTTACTGCTTTCCATGCATGTATTTTTCCCCAGCCCCAACGATAGCTTCCGGTATCGGGAATGTCGCCTGTACGGATATCTTCGCGGGCAGTTTCTATTATAATTTCTTTTATTTGCTGCGGCGTAAGTGTTGGATTTGCCTGTAACATCAGCGCTACAATACCTGTAACCATGGGCGACGACATGGAAGTGCCCGAAAATCCATAAAACTTGTATGTTCTTCCGTTAAAATTCACACTTGTTATCGGCGTACCTAACGATTGGTTTGTAAACGACGAAACCGATGATACGACATTTACACCTGGCGCCGAGATATCTGGTTTCAGACGGCCATCGTAAGTAGGGCCATAGCTTGAAAAACTAGCAATATAACCTCCGACCACATTGCCGTTGGGCAATAAAATTTCCGATGAATGTGCGGCTATGCTAATAACACTTTGCGTACAAGCCGGCTCTCCAATGCCACAATAATAATCACCATCGCTCCATCCGCTGAGCAACGCTTTGAAAGGTGAGCCCCAGTTGCCAACATCGTTGGTAAGCTCTATAAGATTCCAACAATGTATGGTGCCGGAATCGGCATGGGCAAACAGGCCTATTCTGTATGAAGTGTTGATACAGCGTATGCGAAGACGCATATGAGGGCGGTCGTTCAATGTGTTCGCAGAATCGCATGCGAGATTATAAAAAACAGTATCTGCCCCAATAATAATTGTATCTTCTGAATAGACATCGGCATTATTTGTATTATAAATAGGGGCAGATGCCACTAGTTCGTTGAGGTTGTTCAGTACTTTTAATGAAATATCAAAACTATGGTTAGGCTCACCCCAAATGGTAACAGATTGCCCCCACATTTTAGGATAATAACTGTAATTGTCAAATTGAACCTGAGTTTTCATTGTGTCAGCAACTCCTGTAAAAGTATGTTTCAGATGAAAATTAACATCCCCATTGTTTCCGCCACTCGACACAAAGACTACGCCATTTGCCGACAACTGGTCGATAGCCTGGCTCAGAAGCGAAGTTCCGTCAAGATTGCCCGCATAATATAAACCCCAGCTTTGGTTAATGACCAGCCGTTTACCTTCGCTTTGCGCACAATCGTACATCCAGTTGTAGGCATCCATCACGGCAGCCATATCCACGAGAAATGTTGCCATAAGATAGTTTGCCTCGTATGCGATGCCGCGATAAACAGTTCCGGCGCCGCTGCCTCCGCAAATACCTGCAACATGCGACCCGTGTGTAGCCCATTCATAAACATTGAAAGTATCGCATTGTGCTGCCAAAAGGTTTGCTTCCCCTTCAATTTCTGTTCCGTACGAAAACCCTGCCGGTGGTGGCCCCGCGTTACGGAATTGGTCCCAGGCTTTGAGTATGCGTGTATGCGAAAGGGTCGTATCGTAAAACATGGGATTGGTATAATCAAATCCCCAATCCGTGATTCCGATCAGCACATCTTTTCCCGTAAACGGTGAAGGCAGCATGATCCCTTGCCAAACGCTGTCGACCCGCGTATCTTTAACTGCCTTGTTTAGATCGGGGCTTATCTTACCTGCCACCTCAAGGTAAGAAATACCGGGCAGGCTGGTTATAAATTGAAATTTTTCAACAGGGATACGAAGGGTAATAATATTTCCGGTTTGAGATCCGATCCGGAATCCTTGTGATTCCAATTGTTTTTTATTATATTGTTCATTGACAAGAGCCAGGCATGAAACCATAGTAACTCCGTTCATTGTTCTCACGGGATATTTTCCGATGATTTCTTTGTTAGTTAAATCAGCACTTTTATACAGGCTTTTGTTCAAATCGGCCATAAACAAATGTGTTTCGGCTGATATCCGGGTTTGTGCAGATATTGCTATGGCCCATATCACCATTACTGTTGTAAAACAGATTTTTTTCATAAAAATAAAATTAGTAACAAAGACTTTGGTCTGATAGGAAAAGAAAAATTATTTTGCATCTCTGCCTAAAATGCCATAAACCGGGAAATGGTCGCTGTAACCCATGATATATTGCCCGCCAGCAGCTGTACGCCACGGGTATCCTGTAAATGTTCCGGTTTTTTGTTTCAGAAATTGTTCGTTGAATATCTTTGCCTTCATCAGTTTGTAGCTATTGTGATCATTACCTGTCAAGGGGTATGAAACGATCATCTGATCGTAAAGATCCCAGGAATCGCGGTAAGCATACGATCCAACACCATCTTTATATAACTTAAACATAGGATTATAAAGATCGCTGGAAGTAAGTACTTCAATTTTCCCTTTTGCATTCAGGTGTTTACTGATACTTGCATTATTGGGATTATCATTTAAATCTCCCATAATAATGAGTTTAGTGTTGGGGTTTTTACTTAATAAGGAATCGGTGATATGACGGGCTAGTAATGCAGCATCTTTGCGCTTGGGCGCACTTCGCTGTTCTCCGCCTCTTCTTGAAGGCCAGTGATTCACCAGAAAATATATTTCTTCTCCATCGAGTTTTCCCCAGACCAACAGCTGATCACGTGTGCGTAAAGACGTGTCTGCAGTTTTCAGAGGAAAAGGTTTGCTGCCTTCAAGAGTAAAACGGCTTTTCTGGTAAAGCAATGCTACGTCCACACCACGGCGGTCGGGTGAATTGTACTGAACAATGCCGTAATTTTTTGATTTGAGTGTTTCGGTATTGACAAGGTCTTCCAGCACCATCCGGTTTTCAATTTCGGATAATCCAATAACAACAGGACCTCCGGGTACAACTTCCTGTCCGATTTTTGAAATAACTTCAGAAATACGATCAAGTTTTAAATTGTATTTTGCCGAATTCCATCCCTGCGATCCGCCGGGAAGAAATTCTGCATCATCTGTTTTGGGATCGTCAATAGTATCATAAAAGTTTTCAACATTATAAAATGCAACAATGGCAATGTTGAGTTTTTTTTCCTGTGCGGATAAACTTAAACAAAACAGAAGAATTAGCGTGATCAAAATGTTTTTTCTTAGCATAAAGTCAGAATTAGTTTGTTGGAATAATTAACAAATTTACTTTTTTTAATAAAAAGAAAACCATAATCAACAAAATTAATTAATTAATTAAGTATCTTTGTGCCGAAAAGATTACGATACTTTAGCATAAGGGGCACTGATAAAAAATATTAACTACTTCTTTATAAATCACTAAAAATCTTATTAATTTCTAAAGCTTATCCTAAAATGATGAAAAAGCTACTAATAATTATGTTTGTAATTTTATTGGCTATAAAATTACAGGCTCAGAATTCTACTCTTACGGGGTCGGTTAAGGACGCCGAGGGTAAAGCATTAGCCGGTGCTGTTATTAATATTGGTATCAAAACTTTTTATTCAGATACTGAAGGGAATTTCACTTATACCGGTTTTAGTTACGGTAAAACTGACATCAGCATCAGTCTGGATGGATATGAAATTAAACACATAACAGTGGATATAAATTCTCCGGCAACAAGTCTCGGTATGATTCAGCTAAAAACAAATGCTGTGGATAATTCTGTTATTAATCAGACCGAGGTTAATACAAGTACAATTGAATCTGAAGATGAAATCAAAGATCAGTATGTGTCCGGATTATTACATTCATCAAACGATGCTTTTGTTTCAACGGCAGGCTATACATTGAGCGCCGGATATTTCCGTCCACGCGGTTACGACAATGAATATTCGGAAGTAATGATCGGAGGACTTTCATTAAATGATCCTGAAACGGGCCGACCAAATTTTTCAGACTGGGGCGGACTGAATGATGCCACACGTTTTAAAGAAAGTTCATACGGGCTGAACCCCACAAGGTTTTCGTTCGGAACCATAGCCGGCACATCGGATATTGATGTGAGAGCCTCGCATCAACGAAAACAGGTTAAAGCTTCTTATGCTTTTTCAAATCGTTCTTACCAACATCGCGTCATGCTTACCGGATCCACAGGACTTATGAAAAACGGTTGGGCTGTTACCGCATCGGTTTCCACACGTTTAGGCCATCATGGTTATGTTGAGGGTACTCCTTACGAAGCCTATTCATATTTTCTTTCTGTAGAAAAAAAGATCGGAAAAAAACACTATATATCGTTTACCGGATTTGGAGCTCCTGCTAAAAGGGGAATGCAATCGGCCGCAGTTCAGGAAGTATATGATATGTTAGGTGACAATTATTATAATCCTAACTGGGGATGGCAGGAAGGAAAAGTGAGAAATGCCAAAGTGAGAAACGCACACGAACCCGTACTTCTTCTAACACATTATTATGATATTAGCGACAAATTAAAATTAACCACTACCCTTGGATACAGCTTTGGACGTACTGGTACCACGTCATTGAACTGGTACAATTCTTCTGACCCTCGTCCCGATTATTACAGGTATCTGCCCAGCTGGCAGGAAAATGCGGATGTGGAAAATCCCGCCGACCCACTTACCGTTGCTGCCATTACCGAAGCATGGCAAACCGACGAAAGCGTAAGCCAGATAAACTGGGCCAAGCTATATCAGATCAATTATCTCAGTTACCTGAGCGGCGATCAGGCTCGGTACATTATTGAAGAACGTCGTCTCGACCACTCTCAGGGAGCGCTGTCATCACATATTAATTACGAGTTCAGCAAAAATGCGTTTTTTAGCGGTGGCTTAAGCGTAAATTTATACAAAAGTCACAATTACAAAGTTATCAACGATATGCTCGACGGCATGATTGATGGTGTTACCGGTGAAGCTTACGAAGGTTACTGGGTTGATGTAGACCAGTATGCTGCGCGCGATTTTCCTTCAGACACATCGATATTGCAAAACGATATAAATAATCCGAATAAAGTAATCAAAAAAGGCGGAGTCTATGGCTACGATTATGATATTCATATAAACAAGATCAATTTATGGGGACTAAGTGAATACACATCCAACCATTTTGATCTTTATATGGGTCTGAGTTTGAGTGGTACACAATTCTGGCGTTACGGAAATATGAAGAATGGTCGTTATCCTGAAGAATCTTACGGCAAATCCGCTGTGCATAGTTTTCTGGATTATGCTGTAAAATCAGGAATAACATACAAACCCACCGGAAGGCACTATATTGCCCTGAACGGTGCATATATGACCATGGCACCTTCTTTCAGCGATGTTTATAATGCACCCAGGATCAGGAATTCCGTAATTTCTGAAATAAATACTCGAAAAATATTCAGCGCCGACCTAAGTTATATTGTACGCTATCCTGGTATAAAAGGTCGCATTACAGGCTTCTACACCAAGTTCTGGGATGATACAAAAGTCAATAGTTTTTATCACGATGATCTTCAGACTTTTGTTAACTATGTCACGGTTGGTATTGACAAAGTGCATATGGGTATTGAGCTGGGGGTTGAAGTGAAAATTATTCCAAACTTGTCTGTTGTTCTGGCAGGTTCTTACGGCAGTTACCGCTATACCAATCGCCCAACAGCTTATATGTCGGTTGAGAACGGTTCATTACCTGATTCAGTGCAAACAGTTTATTGCAAAAACTTCTATGTGAACGGAACGCCACAAGCAGCTGGTTCTTTAGGGTTGAAATATCAGAATCAGCATTTCTGGTATGCTAATTTAAATGCAAACCTTTTTGCAAACAACTGGGTTGATTTTAACCCAAGCCGTCGTACCGTGGAAGCATTAACCAATATGAGCCCGTACGATCCTTTGATAACAAGTATTACACAACAATATAAGGCAAACGAAAAACCGCAGTTTACCCTTGATGCTTCGGTAAGTAAAACATTTAAAATAAAGAATTTCTATATCGGATTAAATGGAAGTGTGAGCAACATTCTCAACAATACAAAAATGATTACCTCCGGTTACGAGCAGTTGCGGTTTGATTATGAGAATAAAGATATCAATAAATTCCCTGCAAAATATTATTACGGTTTTGGCCGAACATTCTTCTTTATGGTTTCTTTCAGATATTAATAAGCAAAAAAAATAACAATATGAAAACGTTAGCAATGATAAGAAAAAATTGGTTTCTGGCTTTTGCAGCCATTCTGGCTGTTATGACAAGCTGCAACAAGGAATTTGATGTTCCGCCTGTTGAAGTTCCTAAATTTACTTTACCTGCAGGTGCATCTGTTATCAGCATCAGTGAACTCAAAGCACGCCACTCGGTTGTTGGAGCGCTCGACAGCATTAACGACAATGTTTATGTAACCGGTAAGGTTATTGGCAATGATAAATCAGGCAATATTTACAAAGGTCTTTATATCCAAGATACATCGGGCGGACTTTATATCGGGCTTGATAAAACCAGTCTGTATAATATGTATAAACTGGGACAGCGTTTATATATAAAATGCCAGGGATTATTTCTTGGAGATTATGGTGGAATGACTCAACTAGGGGCTATTTATAACGGACAAATCGGCCGCATTGCTGAAATATATGTAGAGGATTATCTGTTTCTCGATAGCTTGCCCGGCGCAGTTCCTGCAGCAAAACTGCTTACAATACCAACAATAACCGATGCTGACCTCGGTATGCTGATTCGCCTCGATAATGTTTCATTTCTCGAAGTAGGGCAACCTTTTGCTACCACTACAGCGACAACAAACCGCACAATTTCGGATGGTTCTAATTCGCTGATCATGCGTACGAGCAATTATGCCAATTTTGCCGCTACGGCAATTCCTGACGGTACCGGAACGGTTTACGGTATTTTAAGTGTTTTTAATGGCGACCTTCAGCTCTATATCAGAGACCTCAACGATCTGGTTGGCTTTGATTACTCTTCAAAACTAATTATAAACGAAACTTTTGCCAACAGCGGATCACTTGGAACATTTACGCAGTACAGTGTAACTGGTGACCAGATCTGGGCGCAATCGTCATTCAGCGGATCTACATTTGCTAAGATGTCAGGGTATTCAGGCGGGTCTTATTTTGCCAACGAAGACTGGCTCATTTCACCCTCAATGAATTTTAATGCCTATTCAGGTGAAACATTGAAATTCTTTACTATGATGAAATATGGCACCGTCGGTGATGGCTCATTCAAAGTTTATTATTCGACCGATTATACAACAGGAGCTCCTTCGACAGGTACATGGACTGAATTAACGGGCTTAACTCTTTCAGACGGTAACTATAATAATATTTCTTCGGGTGATGTTGATGTTTCATTTGTCAACGGATCAAATGTTCATATAGCTTTTGTTTATACTTGCACTACCTCAAATGTAGCAACTTGGGAAGTCGGTGGCATTTTGGTGAAAGGAACACTGAACTAATAATATTTATTAGAACTCTTAAAAAGGTTATTTCATTTTTGAAGTAACCTTTTTTATTTCTGTAGAACACTATTTTGCATTATTCCAGATTTATGTGTAATTTTAATAAGAATTAATGTCGAACAAGGATGAAAAAAACTAAATCACTTCTGCTTATCTTGCTATTGACTTTTTCCTTTTTTAAAATACAAGCTCAAACGTCTTTGCCAACATCGTGGGATTGTTCCCCTTCGACCTTGCCGGTTGGTTGGACAACGAATATAACCGGTTATTACACATCAGCAAGTTATATGCATTCTGCTCCGAACGCAGCCAAATTTGATGCAACAGGGATTTATTTAACCGTTAATTTTGTTGATGAACCGGATACGTTGATATATTACCTGCGTGGTGCTTTTTTTTCAGGCGGCACTTTTGTTATACAGCAGTCTGTAAACGGAACAAATTGGGCGACAATTCGGACATTTACAGATGCCAACATCCCGAACAGCAGCCTTGCTTCAGCCACACCTTTTAAAGATGCGTTATCGGCTGATAGCCGGTACGTGCGTTTTTTTTATACGTTGAAATCTTCGGGAAACGTCGCTGTAGATGATATCAGTGTCACCTTGAGGCCACCCGGGCCGGAAGCCAAAATTAAAATTAAATACAATAATAAATTTGTTGCATCGGGCGGAACAATAGTATCAGGCACTTCCAATCCTGTTCAGCTTAGAGTAATTAACCAGGGTACGGATTCGGTATTAAATATTGTTTCGGCATCTTTTACAGGAATCGATGCATCGATGTTCAGCCAGAGTGCTGCCCCGATGAATATCAACCCCGGCGATTCGGCAATTTTTAATGTTAATTATACGCCCGCAGGAGCCGATGGCACAAAAACAGCAATAGTGAGTATGGCAACGAATGATGCGGATCAAAACCCTTATGTCGTGAATATCTGGGCGGTAAAAGGATGTTGCGCATCGGAACCAACACAAGCTGCGTCCAACCTGAATTTTTCTTATGTAAAATCCTTTAAATTCAGAGTGAATTTTTCCGATAATACTTTGCCTCCCGATCATTACCTGGTTCTGAAAAAATCGTCGCCCATAACCGAAGAACCTTTCGACGGACAATCTTATCGGAAAGGAGAATATATCGGGGATGCACAGGTAGCTTACATTGGTGCGGCAGGGTATTTCTATCCTTCAAATGTTGTGGCAAATAATCATTACTACATAAAGTTATTTTCTTTTAACGGGTTTCCGGGCTATGAAAACTACCTGACTACAACGACAGCTTCGGCAGATACAACTACACTCGAAAATATGATCGGAACATATTACGATGCTATCGATGAATTTTCTCCAACGCTGTGGACAGATCTGCATACGCTGATCAACAATCATTTTCCGGTTTATTACAGCGACTATATCAGCAATTTGATCAATAATTATGAAAGCCGCGACACTTTAGTGGGAGGGAAATCACAAAAGACCGTTACCTGTGTCTATTCCGGCGAAAATTATGTTTATACCGAGCCGTTTTCGTTTACGGTTTTCAGTCGCGAGCATGTTTTTTGCGAAAGCTGGATGCCAACCTATAATAATGCCAATTATACCGCTTTGCCTGAATATGCCGATTATCATAACCTGCAGCCCGTCAATCAGAATAAGATCAATGTTTACAGGCTTAACTTTCCGCTTGGCAAAGTAGTAACGGTTCAGTACCAATATCTGGAAGGCAAAAAAGGACTTGACTCACTGAATCATGTTGTATTTGAACCCCGCGATAAAATAAAAGGAGATTGCGCCCGCGCTATGTTCTACCAGATACTTTGTTACGACGGTGTAAATGGTGATGATTGGTATCTGCCCGTGGTGGTTGACTCAGCCACGATGTACGGACAGGATGAAAGCCTTCTGAAAAAATGGAATACTCAGGATCCGCCCGACAATTACGAAATTGCCAGAAACGATTACATATTTTCCCTTCAGTCGAACCGCAACCCGTTTATCGATCATCCCGAATGGGCCAACTGGTTTGGTTTTGGCGTGAACAGCACTATTAATACAAACAATTCTGCCGATGTCTTCAGTATTTATCCCAACCCCTGCAACGGAGAATTTTCAATACAGATGGGAAATTCTAAGGATGCAATTCTTAATGTGTTCGATCTGAAAGGAATAGAGTTGTATTCAGCGTCATTAAAAAACAATTCGGCAAACAGCATAGATCTTAGCAAATTAAATCCGGGAATGTATTTGTACAGGATTTCCAAACCTGAAAAAATAATAGGTTATGGGAAACTTATTATTGAAAAATAGATTTAGAATTAAATTATTTTTTCTGTTGTTAGCATACCTGCGAAGCTAACATGAGCACCTTTGAAATAAAATATTTCTGTGAATAATTCTTATCCCCGACTGACCGAAGTCAGTCGGGCAGGTTTGAAATATTGAAATTATTTTTTAGATAGATTACCTGACTTGTTGTGTCCGCCGCGGCGGATGTTCTCTACCTGCGAGGCAAGCATGAGCACTTTTAAAATAAAATATTTCTGCGAATAATTCTTATCCCCGCCTGACCGAAGACAGTCGGGCAGGTTTGAAATATTGAAATTATTTTTTAGATAGATTACCTGACTTGTTGTGTCCGCCGCAGCGGATGCTCTCTACCTGCGAGGCAAGCATGAGCACCTTTAAAATAAAATATTTCTGCGAATAATTCTTATCCCCGCCTGACCGAAGTCAGTCGGGCAGGTTTGAAATATTGAAAATTATTTTTTAGATAGGTGGCTTGACTTGTTGTGTCCGCCGCCGGATGCAATCTACATGCGAAGCAAGCATGAGCACCTTAAAAATAAAATATTTCTGCGAATAATTCTTATCCCCGCCTGACCGAAGTCAGTCGGGCAGGTTTGAAATATTGATAACAGCTATATGCAGTGCGACATAAACCACTAACGAGTTGTGATTTGCTCTCTAATTCTTATCTTTGAAATATTGATAACAGCTACATAACAGACGGTGACTTGCACGAAAAGTTGTGATTTGCTCTCTAATTCTTATCTTTGAAATATTGATAACAGCTCCATACCGAAAAAGAACCTGATATTTATAGTTGTGATTTGCTCTCTAATTCTTATCTTTGAAATATTGATAACAGCAAATAAAAAACGACATTCATGAGTTAAAAGTTGTGATTTGCTCTCTAATTCTTATCTTTGAAATATTGATAACAGCGCTGATTGTTCTGAATTTTGTGTTTCTTCTGTTGTGATTTGCTCTCTAATTCTTATCTTTGAAATATTGATAACAGCGATGAAGCGTGAGAAAATCATTGCAGCTATGTTGTGATTTGCTCTCTAATTCTTATCTTTGAAATATTGATAACAGCACTGCAAAATGCTTATGCATTAAAGCTCAAGTTGTGATTTGCTCTCTAATTCTTATCTTTGAAATATTGATAACAGCGCCTTGTGATTTCGGTTTCAAACATTCCGGGTTGTGATTTGCTCTCTAATTCTTATCTTTGAAATATTGATAACAGCTGTATTTATCCTCTATGTATAATGAATATTGTTGTGATTTGCTCTCTAATTCTTATCTTTGAAATATTGATAACAGCTTAATGCTTCCATTTGAGCGTTTAACTCGTGT
>Ga0116170_10005136_pt1 | contig 11785 bp, 8 predicted proteins | sample AD_JPNHW1_MetaG_FD_89797 | JGI IMG/M metagenome (GOLD analysis project Ga0116170, IMG submission 89797) | Active sludge microbial communities of municipal wastewater-treating anaerobic digesters from Japan - AD_JPNHW1_MetaG | ecosystem: Engineered > Bioreactor > Anaerobic > Digestate | place... | reverse complement strand
TGTTCAACAAGCCAGCTTACTGCAGCATGGCCTGATTCATGGTAAGCAATAACTTTCTTCTCGTATGGTGAAATGATCTTGTTGCGCTTTTCAAGTCCGCCGATAATACGATCGATTGCATCGAGAAAATCCTGTTTGTCAATCTTCTTCTTGTCGTTACGTGCTGCTATAAGGGCTGATTCGTTACAAACATTGGCAATATCAGCGCCTGAGAACCCGGGGGTTTGCCTGGCAAGAAAATCCACATTCACGCCTTCATCGAGTTTCAGATTGCGCATGTGGACTTTAAATATGGCTTTACGTTCTTCGAGGTCGGGAAGCTCAACATGTATCTGCCTGTCAAAACGTCCGGCACGCAGCAGCGCCCTGTCGAGAATATCGGCGCGGTTGGTTGCTGCGAGAATAATGACTCCGGCATTGGTCTGGAAGCCATCCATCTCGGTAAGTAACTGGTTAAGCGTATTTTCACGCTCATCGTTGGAGCCGGTCATTGGATTACGGCCACGGGCACGGCCGATTGCATCTATTTCATCAATAAAAATGATACAGGGAGCTTTATCCTTTGCTTGTTTGAACAGGTCGCGTACGCGTGATGCACCTACCCCAACAAACATTTCGACAAAATCGGAACCTGAAAGGGAGAAGAAAGGCACCTTGGCTTCACCGGCAACTGCTTTGGCGAGCAAGGTTTTACCGGTTCCCGGAGGGCCCACAAGCAATGCGCCTTTGGGTATTTTGCCTCCGAGCTCAGTGTACTTTTTGGGATTCTTGAGGAACTCCACAATTTCCATGATCTCAACCTTGGCTTCTTCCAGGCCTGCAACATCACTGAAATTAGTTGTTACCATAGTATCGCGGTCGAAAAGCTGGGCTTTGGATTTACCGATATTAAAAATCTGGCCGCCACCGCCACCGCTTCCGCGGCTCATCATACGCATGATGATAAACCACCCGGCAATGAGAACTACGAAAGGAAGGATTCCCCATAGAAGGTCCGAGCCCCAGTTTTTACGTGTAACGTTTTGAATATAAACAGGATTGGTGAGGTCTTTTTGAGCTTCCTGAATATCTTTCTCAAAAGTTTCAACCGAACCTATCTGGTAAGTATATTGTGGCGACGGAGAACTAAGTGAGTTGCCCGGTTTCAGGTCTTTGTATTTACTGAGAGAAAGACTGTCTTTTTTGATATATATTTCGGCCTGTTCCTTATTGACCAGCAATATTTTTTCAACATGCTGGCTGACCAGCATGGTTTTAAGTTCCCCCCAGCCAACGGTTTTTGGACTGGTACCCATGTTTGAGAAATACAGAAAAGTAAATATGACTGCCAGTATCCCATAAATCCAGTAAAAGTTAAACTTGAACTTTGGATTTTTCAGTTTTGGAATATTTCCGTTAAAAGGCTTCCTGTTTTGATCGCTATTTTGTTTTTCTTCTGCCATTATTGCTTGAAGTAATTTCTTAGTTGTTCAACATTACGAAACATTGGTACGCTCCGCATCTGCCCACAATCTTTCAAGTTGATAAAAACCGCGGGTTTCGGATTGGAAAATATGGACTACAACGTCAAAATAATCGAGCAGTATCCATTCACAGTTTTCAAAACCCTCACGGTGCCAGGGATTTATACCAATAGCCTTTTTTACTTCTGATTCAACAGAATCGGCAATGGCTTCAACCTGTGTACGTGAGTTTCCATGACAAATGACAAAATAATCGGTAATCGAATTAGGCAAAGGCCCAAGATTCAGTTTTACTATATCTGCCGCTTTTCGTTCCTGCATACCTTTAACCACTATGTCGGCCAATAAGTCGGATGCTTCGCTTTTTTTTCTTTTTGCCATCTGTAACTGCATTATCTTCACAAAGGTACATATTTAATTGCTATGTAACTTAGCGGAAGCGTATCATAACCGTATCAAACATCGCGCCGTGATCGGATTTAAGTCAATTTGTCATTTAGTGAGATAGTCTGAAAACACCAATCCGTGAATTTTGTTGTATTTTTATTCTGGTTTAACCTCAGAAATCATGAAACTCATCGGTTCATCCATTGTCCACCTCGACAATATCTCCTCCACAAATGCTTATATCCTCGATTTGTTGAAATCATCAAGCCCGGCTGAAGGCCTCGTGGTAATCGCTGATACTCAGTCAGCCGGGCGGGGGCTTGAAAACAATTCTTGGGAAAGTGAGCCCGGTAAAAACCTGACCATTAGCATATTGCTTTATCCCAGATTCCTTCCGCCCGACAAACAAAGCATTCTGTCGATGGCTATTGCCCTGGGTGTATATGACCTGGTGCATTCAAAGGTAAACTCGCAGCCGGTGAGCATAAAATGGCCAAACGACATTTACATTGGCGACCGGAAAGTATGCGGAATGCTAATCCAGAATTCAGTTCTGGGCTCTGTTTTCGAAAACTCGGTTGCAGGCATTGGTTTGAATGTTAACCAGGAAAGGTTTCTGAGCGATGCTCCCAACCCTGTCTCAATAAAAATGGTCACCGGCAGGGAGTCCTCTCTTGGTGAAACACTTGACCAGCTTTGCAGGTGGCTCGATTCAAGGTATTCGCAGCTTCGCATGGGCGACCGGAAAGGAATTACTGAAGAGTATCTCAGCCTGATGTACCGGCTGAACGAATGGCACATTTATGAAATAAGGGGAGGTGCAGCCGAAGCTAAGATTGTGGGAGTCAATCAATATGGGCACCTTCAGCTGGAAGAAAGAAACGGCAACCGATGGGAGTGTGATGTGAAGGAAGTCAAATTCCTGCTTTGAAGTTATCCCATAGCCCTTAGGCAGGGCAAGTATTCATAAAATTCAAATTAACCGGCTAATTCTGCTGTTACTAATTCTTTTTTTGTGACTGGCTGCAGGCGTTCAGAAACCACTTCTGCTATATCCATCACTACCGCTTCAGTACCATTGTCGAAGGTTTTCTTGCACAACGGGCAGGCTGTGACCAAAATGTCAGGTTGTGATGCGAGCAATACTTTTAAAGCCTCATCCCTGATGACTGTGCGCTCTGAGTGATTCATCGAAAGATCGCCAACAGAACCTCCGCAGCACAGTGAGTTTTCACGCTCCTGTTCAGCTTTGTTAAGAGTCACTAGTTGGCCAAGGAGAGTGCGCGGCTCATCATAAATTTTTGATCCGCGTCCCAGTTCGCAGGGATCGTGATACACAGCAGTGATACCGGTGCTATTAACCTTGATTTTGCCGCTCTCAACAAGACGCAGCAAATACTGCGAATGGTGAAGCACTTCTACTCCCGGCAGCTTGTACTCTTCGTTAAAAACTTTATAACAAATCGGGCAAGACGTAACGAATGTTTTTGCACCCGAGTTGATTATTAAATGAGTGTTCTTCTGAATAAGTTCCGCTGCTGCTTCATGCAGCCCGGCCAATAAAAGAGGCCTGCCACAACAAACCGAACCATCCTCATCCATAAAACTAAACTTTTCGCCTGAAGCAGCCAGTATTTTCAGCATGGCTTTTTTCACGGCTGGTGTAAGGTGTCCCATGCAACCGGCAAAATAGAGAACATCTGCGGCACTATCAGCAGGCTCAAAGCGATCCAGGTATTTAAATGAAGGTGCCAGTAACTTATTGTCATCATAACGGGCTGCAACCCGGATAGCCAGGGTATCAATCTGTACAGGGCAAACTTCGTGGCAACGTCCGCACAACATGCAGTTGGCATTCTGATCATTGTCGGGGGTACCATAGCGCAAGGAGCGCAGGAAATAAGCCGGTGTTGAGTTTGTCCTGTGGGCGTCATTCATCTGGCAAACATCAATACAAACCCCACAACGCGGGCATGAGTATATCTCAATTTCCGAAAAACTATCCGGCTTTTTGCCGGTTTTAATACCAAAATGCCGCAGATAAATCAGCAGAACTTCTGTGGGTATGTGCATGTACCGCGACCAGGGAAGTGTAACAAAGAAAACTCCCAGCGCCGTGGAATAGGCCCACCAGGCCGGGTAATACAGGTATTCAACCGGGAGAAATGCCGCAAAAAAAGTGCCCAGCGTGTTAGTGAGAAAGCCTCCGCCCTGGTACACCCCGGCTGTGAAGCTTTCGGCCAGCAAACGCAGAGGGAATATAAACCACAGGGATGTTATTGCCCATTTGTCGAACTTACTATGCTGTGTGGTCCTTTTCATTCCGAACCATTTTGACCGCGCCCTTTTTATCAACGCTAAAACCAGTCCTGAAAGAATGAACAGCAGCACAAAGTCCATGATAAACCTGAAAAACCCCGGTAAAGTGTAAAGTTCGAAAGGCAACGTGCGTTTATCGTGAACGAAAAATTTCAGAAAGATGGGATAATATGGCGGGTTGATATGCCCTCCACTGTATATCCTCGATTCCAGGTTGCCAAGCACGATGAGCAGAAGCCAGCCAAAAGCAAAGCTCATGTGCATGTATCCCAGCAATTTGTTTTGCCTGAACATGCGCCTGTGTAGAAGGCTTTCCATGAAAACCTCCCAGGTTGCAGGAAAAACCTGTCCGTTCAACAGCCCGTGACCAAGTTTCTTGCGGCCGCTTTTATCAAGCGTGGCTAACCAGGCTGTAAACCGGACGAAAAGTACAGCCAGTAAAAACAGCAGCCCTCCAAAAAAAGGTATAACGAAGATATTAAATGTCATAAAGCGCCGGTTTTCAATGCTTTGTGAATCTGTAAAATAAGATTGCGCGTACTAACTCCCCGCGGGCAAGCCAACTGGCACTTGCCACACAACATACATTTGGAGATTTCATTTTCGAGGCCTTTGGTTTCACCTCTTCTCACCAGCAGAATCATTTTTCGAAGGCTGAAATCAGTGAATTGGCCTGCCGTACAGGTTGAAGCGCAGGTACCACATGATATACAGAGGTTTATTGTAGGTTCCGCTTTCAGCACGATATCTGCGATATCCTTCAGATTGGCATCATAGTCAATCTGCCGGTCCTTATTTACCGAAAAACCAAACCTGACTTTTTCAACTGTGCCTGCCATTGCCTGACCTTCTATCAACTTCTGTTACTATTGTTCTCAAAATAACCGGCTATGGCTAATGCTGCTGACCTGGCATCAGCCAGTGTATCGGCAATGTTTTTCGGGCCAGTACATGTCCCGGCAAAAAACAATCCCGGTATTTCTGAAACATTGGCTGATATATGCTGATCTGCCGAAACAAGGAACCTGTCACTGTCGTTCAGCAAACCGAGTTCACTGCCCAGTTTCCTGGTAATGTCGGGCGACTCCATACCCACCATGAGCACCAGCATATCAACGCCTATTTTAAGTGGTTTCCCCAGTAAAGTATCTTCAACTTTAAGAATAATTTTCCCTGTATGATCTTCGGTCGATTCGCTCAACCTGCCGCGGATAAACTGAATGTAGTATTTCTCCTGCGCTTCCTTGTATAGTTCTTCATAATGACGTCCAAACATGCGCATATCCATGTAGAAGCAAAACACCTCACATTCGGGCAGAAATTGCTTTACTTCAATGGCTTGTTTCACGGCGGTTACACAGCAAACTTTTGAGCAATAAATGTTCCCGGCTTTTTCGTCACGTGAACCCACACAATGCACGAATCCAATTCTTTTCGGTTGTTCGCCATTTTTCATGGTAATTTTACCCGCCGAAAAAGCAGACTCAAGGTCGGCAGAGGTGATTACATTATCATAAATACCATACCCGTATTCCTCTTTTTTGCTTGCATTGAACAATGAAAAGCCTGTTGTCAGCAATACTGCATCTGCTTCGGCTTTCCAACCGTCGGCGCTGCCAACTTCAAACCTGCCCTGGACCTGTTTGATTTCAGTGACGGTTTTGCCGGAGAATAACTCAACCTCCTTACTTAGTTTGCTCCGTAAGGCTTGAAGCACTTCGGTTCCCGGCCTCCTGTTAGGAAACAAGGCGTGCCAGTTTTTGATATGCCCTCCTGTTTCATCTTCCTTTTCAACCAGCACTACCCTGAAACCCAGTGAAGCCAGGGCTGAGGAAGCTTCGAGGCCTGCGGCACCGCCACCTATCACGGCTATTTTCCTGCTCATTCTTTGTAAAATTTTAAATATGATGGTGCTTCAGGGTGTCCAAGGTCTTCACCATTCGGCCCTTTGAATTTTGAGCCTGGATCGTACTCAATTCCAATCTTATCAAGCAGCGGCTCAGCAGGAACCTGGTGAACCTGCAAACCAATTTCCCAGGGGTCATACCCGAGCACCAGCCCGGCAACTTCTTCGTAGGTGAATACCGGAATTCCATTGCCATTTTTCCCGTATGTTTTCCCTTCCATTTCGCTCAGGGCATATTGCCAGCGGTCGAGGAACATAGGACAACCTGGGCAGTTTGTAATAATCATATCGGGTTCATAAGGCTCCATTGAATCGAATTTCTTTTTTGAACAGGCAATGGAATAACCGCGATTGGCCTGCACAATATATTGCCTGAACCCGAACCCGCAACAGTGCCTGCGTTCGGGATAATCGATCACTTCTCCGCCCCAGGCTTCAATCATGCCGGTGAGAACATACGGATATTCGGCGCCGCCTACTCCTTTGTGCGGAAACATCTTTGAATAGTGGCAGCCAATGTGTTCCACCACGCGCAACGGCTTTCCTGTATTCTTATCAACAAGCCGGTATTTTGCCTTTTCAGCTATCTCATGACGAAACTTATAAATGATGTCGCTGGCGTGAGCGAGGTTTTTTGGAATTTTAAATTCCCGTCCGGTTGCTTTGAATAAAAATTCGCGGGCTTTGGCTTCAACCTCCGGAAAATGATGCCAGGTCTCGAGTATTTCAGTGTAAAGCCCAAAACTGGTTATACAGGATGCAGCATAGTTTTCATAACCAGCTTCTGTCATAAGGGCAAACTGCCTTGCAACAACAGTCATTGTGGTTTCAAACGGAACAGCATCGGCGTGGTAGCCTATGCCAGTGCATGACGTATGATGTTCACTGTCATAAACATCTTTGCCCAGTTCGTCCTTGAGTATCTTTGTGAACACCTTTTCTGATCCCGGGAAGAATGTCTGCCTGATGCAACTGCGTGCATAGAAAAAATGATCATCAGCGATTTCTTTCTGATATTCCTGCCAAACAAGCTTTTTACCTTCGTGTTTCATGATTTCGTGTGCTTCGAATTGTTGGTAGTATATACATAATCGAAATATTCGCTGTCAATATCGTGTCCTAACTCAAGATGCATTTCTTCCGCTTTCGTTTCCGAAAATTTCTCGATTTTATCAAATCGTTCAGTCCCGCCTGTAATGTCGAATATTCTGCGTATTTCTTCCAGGTCATCATCAGACATGCGGCGCAAGGCTCCCGGCCCGTCACCATGATAGTTTGCCCCGAGTTTTTCCATCACAGGTTCAATGTTATCCCTTTCCCATTCCCATACCGGCCCTTGTTCAGGGTGAAGCCGGGGATTCAAGAGGTCAGGATTTACACAGTAACCGTATTTTAGTATCCACTCCCCTATGGTGCGCTTGATAGCCAGTTGCTGCCTGCCTTTTTCAGATGCTGTGAAATACCCCAGATCCTGTGACAGCGACCGAAGAGCGATAATGAGCAAGCCGGGAGCGTTGCCTCGCGGGCACCGGGTTTTGCACGACATGCATTCACCACAATACCAGATAGTTTCACTCTTGAGAAGTTCTTCTATTTTTGAATCATCCTGCGATTGCACCGTGGTGGCGATAACTCTTGGCTCATAATTGTAGAACTCTGCAGCCGGGCAGATGGCGGTACAGGTACCACAATTGATACAGGCTTTAAGGCTTTCAACAAACCTCACATCTTCTGCCAGTTTATCATACAGTTTACCCATAATTCCAACATTAATGCATTTTTAGAATCTGATGATCGAAGTAAAAATCAATGAGCTTATCGTGATATTTGCCTCTACCGGGATTCTTATTTTCAATCATTCCTTGCAATACCTGTATCGTAATACATTATTTATCAAAAATAGCCTTCACATCCGTGTTTAATAAATTTCATCATGTTAGTCTTTACATATAAAAACATTAAATAATCAATGTCAGGATATTAGATGTTATATTTGCGGTCAAATTCCAGATAAGCTATGCCATTCACAAAAGATTCACAGGAATATAACTGGCTCAAAAGGGTGTCGCTGCAGTTCATTTCAGAGAAAGAGTTTGACAGAATTGAGAAATCATCGGTGAAACTCACTTTCAAAAAAGGCGAAACCATCCTGAAACAGGGAGGTTTATCAACCCATATCGTTTATCTCGAGAAAGGAATTGTTAAATTCAACTACGAAAATGAGTCGAATAAAAACCTCATTCTCACCATTGTATCTTCATCAAAAATCCTGGGTGGCGCAAACCTCTTTTATAAGGATAATAACCTTTTCTCGATAGTGGCTGTTGAAGACTGCGAAGTGATCCTGATCGATGCCGATGTTTTACTCAGCGTTATGACTGACAATGCTAAGTTCTCAATCATGCTTTTTAACATGGCATCAGAGATGTTTAAAAAATCAGTCCTGAATTTTGTAAGCCTTGCCCATAAGCAGAAAGAAGGCAGAATTGCAGATATTATTCTTTACCTCGCCCATGAGGTTTACCACAGCAATTCGTTTGAAATGTCGCTTAAACGCAAGGAACTGGCAGAATTTGCCGGCTGCAGCACCGAAAACGTGATCATGACTTTATCCAGGTGGCAACATGAGAATATTATAAAACTCGACGGAAAGCATTTGGAGATCACTGACATAGAGCGCGTTAAACATATCAGTAAGATTGGTTAATCGCGGCCCTGTTATAGGTAATTTGGTCACTAACCTGTATTACTTGACAAAAAAAAGCCGTCTCCTCCGAGGGAAACGGCTTTTCTGCTAAACAATTGTTGCTATTTTGTCAGCACAACTTTTAGTTGTTCACTAATGTTATCACCTGTTATTCTGATCAGGTAATAGCCTGCAGCTTTGCCTCCAAGATCAAACGAGTATATTGCATCCGGCCTTTCAGATATATCGATAGTTTGTACAACTTTTCCGGTAGCATCTAGCACTGTGATTTTCTGTACGTTTTCAAAACCGTTGTTTGATTCTACCCAAATTTTGCCGGTTGTAGGATTTGGATACACCTGATAAGTAACAGTTTCTATACCATCTTCTTCCAATTCTTTTGCATTTGCATATTTGTATCGGAGCTTGGTACTTGTATTGTTGGTACCACAACCTGAAACTGTAGTCACCAGCTTAACTGTACCGGTGAAGGTAGCTTTCCATATTATTTTGGCATCATCACCGCAGTAATCATCTGAGTATGCAATAAAAGCATCTGTGGCCTTGTTTCGCAGCGTAAGCTCAGAATTGTAAGAGGCGCTTGCTCCATCAGCCGAACAATAGGAGAAATAATATGTCCGGCCTGAAGTAACATTGAAAGCTGTGTACTCACCGGCATAGATAGAGTTCTGAGATTTCCAGGCTGATGTCGGAGTAAGCGTGGAACTTGGATATTGTGAAGTACTTGTACAACCAGTGATAGATACCGTAACAGTTATTGCCACGCTGCCTGTATTATTCGTTTCGTTGCTTTCAATAACAGCTCCATCAGCGTCAGCCAAAAAGATTACATAATATGTTCCTGCACCTGTAGTTGAAGGAATGGTAAGAGAGGCACTAACAGCAGCTGAGCCACTTGCAGCAAGTGAAGCAACAGTACTGGTACCCAGATACGTATCTCCTGAACTGTAGGAGTTATCGGTGGAGAGATAGTACTTCAGGTTTGAAGCAACTGCTATTGCAGTTCCCTGATTATAAACCGTGCACGAAGCAGATGTTGTACTTCCGGCAAGTATTGATGTGGGAGTTGCTGCAGGGTTCTGAACAATAAGGTCCGGGGAGCCGGCTGCTGAAGTAACGCTTATTTGAACATAACCAGTGTTATTCGCCTCATTACCTTCAGTTACTGATCCATCTGCGTCGGCGAAGAAAACGATATAATATGTCCCTATTGCAGTGCCTGACGGAATCGTGAGCACCTCACTCACGGATGCCGTACTACCGGCCGTGAGCGCTGAAACAGCATCAGTGGCAAGGAGTACATCACCCGAGCCGTAAGTTGCGTCAGTTGACAGGTAATATTTCAGGTTTGAAGCGCCTGCATCAGCACCGCCCTGGTTTTTAACAGTGCATGATGCTGTGGTTGCAGCCCCGTCGTTAACAGAGGCTGGTGTGGTTGCCGGATTCTGAACAATGAGATCAGGAGTTGCAGGTGCTGCCGCTACCTGGAATGAACAGATATTTGTCTGCCGCGATCCTCCATATTGTGTTGTGTACCAGAAAGTTTTATTATCCGCCGGATCGACACTCATGCCTGAATAGTCGCCCCACCTGTTGTATGCAGTCTGAGAAGTGGTGGCTGTCACAACAGTTTGTTCAGCCAGGTCCATCACACCTGCTCCTGCAGCGTAAGCCGCTGAAGATTGCCCGGTGTACCTGATGCCGGGATAAAGCGAGGTGCTTGAGATGGAATATCCAAGCCCGATCTCATTCTGGGCATTCAAACGAATACTGGCCATCCAGCGTGAATGAGTATCAGGCGCATAAGTGCCTGTTTGTCTTAATGACCATGTCGACCCATCCGTCGACCTTAGTTCATACCACCTGACACCTGCATGGTCTGTGTTATCAACATCAACTGTATGGCAGCAGACAATAGTATGATAAGTTCCGAAATTCCTATATTGAGGTGCGTTCATTAGAACCTGGGGAACAGCATCGAGTTCGCGTGTAGTCCCGGGTTGTTTAATGTTGTCCCAATTAGCCCCAAAGTTGCTATCGAAGGCAGCAACTCCAATCTGCTGTGTACGTGCAAAGGTTGAGGAGGAGGGCGTAGTCCAGTTTACTGTCAATTTATAAAGCCATAGCTGATCAGATCCGCCACCAATAGCATCATCATTTATGGTGATAAACATTCCAGGCATACCGGTTGGCGCAGCCGTGCCATCATTATCAATAGGAGGCACACACATAAAACCATCAATTGTTGTCGGCCTGTTGGGATTGTCGAACCCAACAAATTGGGCTGTTCCTCCAACCAGCATCTGTGAACGCTGGAATACGTAAACATCTTTCCCGCTGCTATTATTCATACCCATGTAATATCCATCAGGCCACACAGCCATTTTTTCATAATCGGGCATATCCGCAACATCAAAAGAATAACGGTACCATGATCCGGTCGGGTCATTTGTCTGCGAAACAGCCATGAGCATATAGTCATTCGAGCCGCTTACCGAGAATTCGCATACTACCCAGCGGTCTGCCATTTCGTCGTACAGAACAACAGGGTCACCGTCGTTATAAGTTGCGCCCGTAACGCCGCTGAAAAGTGTGTTGAGGTTCGAGGGCCCGGCTACAAGGGTACCCGCTTTGTTATAAATGGCATATACGCAGTTTATTGTCTGCATATAATGGTTTGGCCCGACAGCACCGTTAGCATCCGATGGATAATAGGGTGATGTCTGCCCGCTGAATGAGACAATCGGAGCTCTTGGAGGCTGAGTAGCACCGTAAGCCTGCTGCCATACTGGGTCGTTACCTTTGGGCAATGCTGTGGCAGCAAACGGATATGAACGCTCTCTTAATTCTTCATTTCTTGGTTTATTAGCATCTTCCTGCATCCTGGCCCAGTCTTCCTCGGTAAGAACGGGAGCATCGCGCAAGGGTTGAGACAAACCGTGAAATTCACCGACACCGATAATTGAAGGGCTGACCGGCTGGTCCTGTGCCTGGACATTTGTA
>Ga0116170_10005134_pt1 | contig 11786 bp, 9 predicted proteins | sample AD_JPNHW1_MetaG_FD_89797 | JGI IMG/M metagenome (GOLD analysis project Ga0116170, IMG submission 89797) | Active sludge microbial communities of municipal wastewater-treating anaerobic digesters from Japan - AD_JPNHW1_MetaG | ecosystem: Engineered > Bioreactor > Anaerobic > Digestate | place... | reverse complement strand
CCGGGGAGGTGGGAGAGATCGACACCGATCCTCTGCTGCGCCGAAGGTTTGCCGCCATCAGCCGGGCGGAACAGGCCGGGCGCTTTGCCGTGCTGGTCTCCAAGAAGCCGGGGCAGAAGAGGCTGAATCTCGCCTGCCGGATCAAAGCCCTGGGAGAAGCCGCGGGAAAGGAGATGTTCATGGTCTATCTCGACAACATCGAGCCGGACAGGCTGCTCAATCTGGGGGCCGAGGCGGCGGTCTGCACCGCCTGCCCGCGGGTAGCACTGGACGATGCCGCCAAATATAAGATCGCCATTCTGACGCCGCCCGAATTTGAGATATTGATTGGGTTGAGGAGATGGGATGATTACATATTTGACGAAATTGAATAAAATAAATAAAAAAAATTAAAGATTTAAAGCTCACATAAATGTCTTATTCAGCAATTCCTTGGCTGAAGCCTCAAGCTGGGGCCTTTGGGCGAATCCGCCTCTGGATATGGCCGAGGTCAGCAGCCTGTCCACCGTCTTTCTGCTGCTCTTACCGCCGGTTCTTCGCAGGATCTCACAGAAGTTAAAGGTGAATGCGCCGCGCACCATTCCTCCGATCTCAGTCTCCTCAGATACTTGATTGTCACGGCAGCCCGCCCAGAGGACGTGATTCAATGTTGGAGCGAGCTTTACGTCCTTGGAGGAGCCACTGGGCTTCATCAACTTCCTTACGGGGAGATCGGGGATGTTATCGAGATGGAAGGAGTAATCCAGCGGAGGGGGAAGATATCTCGCCCTCACCTTCTTGGCCTCCGGCAGTCCCATGAAGGCGTCGATGGTTCTGGTTCCGGTTCCTGAATGGCAGCAGTCCAGGATTACCTCCAGATTTACGTCTACTGCCACTCCCTTGAAAAGCTCCCTCAGATCGTCGTCGCTGATGAAGTTTCCTTCCCCCACGCCTACATCTGCCGGACAGAGGACTTCATCTTTCCCGTCCGATTCGTCTCCGCTGACATCGGGAATTTGCGATCCGTGGCCAGAGTAGTAGAAAACCAGGTTATCGCCCTTCTTGGCACCTTTCAAGAGCGACTTGATGCCGTTGATGATAGCTATCTTGGTGGCCCTCCGATCTGTGCAGATTTGCATTTGCTTTGGATCAAAGCCCATGATGACCAGGGTGTTGGCCATATCTCTGACATCGTTAACACAGCCTTGCAGATCATTTACGCCCGGCGATACATAATCGTTTATTCCGACAAGAAAAGCTTTCGAAGCCATGCCATCTACCTCATTTTATCGTGGAGATTTCTTTTTATTAAGCCAAAATTTCTTACTTAAAAGATTTCTTGACTTATACAGTAAATGACATTCTATCATACTTAAAGTTTTTGAAACATATCAAACCAAATCCTCAAGTCTTCAAGCTATGAAGACAGTAAAAGTTGATATGCTAGATCAAAGATACGAGAGTGAGAGAGCGATAGATATGAAAGCAATTGGAATCGTGGGAAGCCCAAGAAAGAATGGCAACGTAGATACAATGGTAGAGACCGTCCTGGAAGGAGCCAAAGAAGCAGGATATGAGACAGCAAAATATAACCTCAATGAGATGAAGTATTCCGGCTGCCAGGGATGCGGTTACTGCAAGAGTCACGACGCTTGCCGGCTGGACGATGATGTCTCAATGCTCCTTCGCGGGATTGCTGATGCCGATGCGGTGGTTTTCGGATCTCCCATATAATTCTACCTCTTCACCGGGCAATTCAAGCTCATGGAAGATCGGATGTATTCGTTCATCGATTCCGAATTCAAGTCGCGCATAAAGCCGGGGAAGAAAGCCGTAATCATCACCAGCCAGGGCGACCCCAACCTATCGGCATATGCCAAAGCGGCCGATGAGTTTGCCGGGACGCTGAAGTTCCTGGGCTTTGACGTCAGAGAGATAATCCGCATGGATGACGGCGGCTCGAAGAATGCCGCCAGGGAAAGCAAAGATCTCCTTGATAAGGCCAGATCCGTAGGGAAGGCCCTTTGAAGGATTGAAGGATTCTTAGCCACTTTTTTTTGCATCCTTTGTGATAAATGTGATGTCGTCACTGCCCAGAATGCCTCTCACCGTCTTCCTGGCGTGCAGGTCCGTCAGCCCCAGAACTGCCCTCGGGCTCTTCGATCGAAGAGGCCTTTGGTGTCAAAAGAATTTTAAAGCATAGCAGCGAAATGCATTCTATAGAAAAAAAAGTGGCGGAGATAATGTCGGAAGCTGTGCCCATAAAAAATGCAGAACGCAATATAGAGGGCTTGCTCAAGGATCTTTCGCTTGGAGAGTCCATCACATTAATCGGGCCGGAGGGCTGCCCAGTGGCACTGCTGGTCTCGCTCAAGCCCCATAAGATAAAGAAAGATACCGCCGCTGATTGGGAGGCGAGGCTGGACAATCTGGCAAGAAAGGTAAGTTGTGCCTGGAAAGGAGAGAAAAGCGCGGTTGAGGTCCTCTCGGAGATGCGACGTTGAAGTGCACAATTGATGCCAGCGTCTTTGTCGCTTCTGCCAGATCAGAAGAGGCCAACTATCTTCAGAGTAGAAGGTTTATGCATCATGCAAAATCTATGGAAATCTATTGTCCTGCACTTGTTTTAGCAGAATGCGCTTCTGCCATCGCCAGGCAGACAGACGAGCCATCGCTTGCTGAAGAGCTTGTTGGCATCATTGAAGACTTTCCTGGAATAAACCTGATCCCGCTTGATATCGCCTGAGAGGTGCCGATGCGACATATGTTGCCGTGGCTATTGCGTTTGGCTCTATGCTGATCTCCTAGAAGAAGGATTGCAGGCAGTCTCTTGGCTCCCAAATCCCATATCAAGGCCTCCGCCAAGGCAGCCGGATGTATTTCCGCTGAAGACCGCCGTCTTGCCTTTTGCTGCCGCCTGAGCGAACAGGCCCATGATGCAAAAGATCCGGGTCACAGGCTTTCGATTGCATATAGCCTGTGGCCCTGCCAGATTAGATTCAGGCGAACTGATGCCCCAAGGGGAATGTGATGCTATCGATCAATTGCGGCGTTTTGTAGACATCGGGCTTATCCCCGGAGTCGTCCTCTTTGACTGTTGCCACTATCCACTCCTGAGCTGTTGCCGTATTGTTTGCCGGGTCAACTGCGACTTTGAGATATCCCAGCGTCCTGGTCACGCCGAAGATGTAACCCTCCGGTGTGCTATTCCCGGTCAGGTCGTTGCATCTGCCGCCGGCGTTGCCGATGATGAAATACGGAATTCCCTTTATCGAATATCTCTGGTAGTTATGGGTGTGGCCTGCGAAGTTGGCGCTGATGTTGTATTCATGGTAGAGCGCCTCCCATATCTCCAGGTCCGGATTTGCGGTCCTATTGTAATAATCCCAGATCGGATGGTGGTGAATTGTAAATGCTCCCCGCATAGCACCGTCATCAATCTGCCCTGCCAGCCAGGACTCCTGGCTCTTCGCTAAAGCGGCTGATGTGTGGGGATCATCGCCACTGGCATTGTTTGGGTCCGGTGTGTTGAGAACTACAAATCTTACCCCAGAGCAGTCAAAGGAATAGTTGAGAGGCATATCGAAGGCCTGGTGGTAATGAACTGCAGAGGTTGGAGGATTGTCACCACCACTGGAATTATGGTACTCATGGTTTCCAATAGCAGGAAAGATGGCACAGTTCGAAAGCATACCATCGGCTACCTCGAAGAACTGACGCCATAGCGAGTCGCTGTCATGCCCATTGTAGTCGCCGCCTATGAGAATGAACTGAATATCCTCTTGCTTTTCGATTGCATCTGCGACGTATTTGAACCGCTGCTGCTCTTCATAATATTGGCCTTTCTGGGGATCGCTGATGACGATGAATGTGAATGGACCACTCGCGGGCATGGTTTTAAATGTGCGGTTGTCAAAGGACTCGCCCCGGCCCGAAGGCCTCACTCTGTACGTATAGGAAGTATTCGATTGCAGATCCGCCAGGGGCACGTGCTGATATGTCGCTGAACTCACAGTCTCTATCGTCTCTTCGAAGACGTGATGCTCATTAAAATAATCCGATGTAGCGTAGTCTATCGCCCCTGTGCCGCCATTTTCCCCGCGCCAATTTACGGTCGCAGAATCTGTCGTGGTCTCGGTAATCCAGGGGGACCAATACTCGCCCGGAGTTTGAGCGAAGATCGGCATAATGCAGAAGCTGAATAACATCAAGCCCACCAAATACCTGAAGGAGTTTTCAGTCATAATTAACTTGGATAGTATGATTGTTGTCCTTAACAAGCTTTCGCTCAAACTCGTGGTCACTTGGTAGGGCGGGCTTGCTGCCGTGTTGGTCGCGGATACAGAAGATTGTGAATTCCCGTTTTCCCTTCATCGGGTCAGGGAGACGCTATAGCGCTGTCGGGCAGCAGTGATTACTATGGCTACCGATTGATAGCGCACAGTGCCATGACTCTTTTTCCCTTAAAATAGATTACACCAGGAGGATTTCTCCTGGCAGATTAGGGATTTGCCTGGGGTGAATATCATTTCTTTGACACTCTTATGCAATCCTGTCCTTTAATTGACGAGCCTCCATTCTCTTCTTTGAAATTGCCTGTAAGAATGAACGGCACAGTCTGGCTTGCTACCTTTCCGAGATCAAGGGTTCCTACAAGCGCCTGGGCATCGAACTTTATTGTCAGATCGATATATCCGTCTCCATTGAGATCATGGCAATCGCACATTTCGCCTTCGAAGGGTGTGGCCACATCTTCGTAGCTGTACCTGATGCTCGGCACTGCAGCACCATCGACGCCCTCCCGGCTCATCTTGATTGATAGAGGATCTACGTCGGTTGCATTGAATTCGGATGTTCCAAGAACGGCTACAGGCAGCACACCTTTGTCCTTGAGGTTGAGAGGATTGGGGCAGGACCCGGGCTTGATATCGACGCTGACATCGACAACCGGCTTTTCCACCGTCCTTTCCAGCGTCAAAAGTGCCCACTCAGTTGAGAGAAGCTCATCTCCCCATACAGTGTAATTCCAGCTTCCGTCCGCATTTTGAGAGCTGACAATGGCTCCCGAGACGACATCGTACCAGTTGACGACGGATCCGGAGACATTTATCTCAGGAATGCCCATGGACTCAAAGCCCTTCATCATGGTGTAGGTCGTCTGGAACTCCGGCCATTGACCGGCCCATCCAGGTCCCATCCATCCCGGATCCCAGTTGGCGTCATTCCAGTGGTTTTCGATGTAGCTTATGGCGACCATGGCCCTGGCAGAGTCGGGTGTGTCTCCCACAATGGCCATCTCATAGAGCCGGTTGCCAGTCTTCAAAATATTTACCCAGTTGCATGGCGACTCATAGCCAGACCCGCCGTTTTCATCGCACTGGATGTAATCGATCCAGTTGTTCAGGCCGTTTGTGACGTTCTCCGGTATGATCAGGCCGAATTTGTTCTGAGTACATCAGTCCTAAAACGGCATATCCTGTATTCGAATTGTCGCTCCACATCTCGCCATGGTGGTATCCCCAGCCGCCGTTTGCCCTGCTGAAGATGTAGTTCAGGCCGTCTGTTACATTCTGTGAATATTTATAGTCTGGATCGAAGGGGCTGGCATATCCGGTTTCAAAAGCGTACTCTTCCAGCTTCAGAACTGCAAATGACGTCTTTGCAGCCAATGCATAGCCGTACTGGTCTCCAAAATAGCCATTTTCGCTTTGCTTTGAAACCAGCCATTCCAGGCCGTCCGAAATTGCCTGATCGATCTCTTCCTCTGAGGCAGCGCCTGCGGGACCGCATAGCAAAGCTGCGGCAAAGAAAGCCAGAAGGATTGCCGTCAGGCCTCCTTTTATGGGCAGATCGCCAACCGTATCTGCTTGTGCTTCTTCTTGTGGGACGCCCGCGCGTTGCCCGGCTTTCGTGCGGTAGGAGCCGGGCGCACTCACTCGCCGTGCGGGCTGCCCCGCCCCCTCTCCGGGGGACTATTCGTAGAGGTTCGGATGCTCTGGCCGGCATGGTCTCCGCAGGCATGCAGCCTCCTGGCGGGATGTCGTGGCCAGCGATCCAAGGGAGCATATTGAGATATGGCCTAAATCCCCGGTTCAATTGGAGCTACCGTCTTCGATCTAGAGCGCCTCCACCCTGCTGTTTCCCATCTCATCCTCCGCCACCAGGAGGGTGTTGTCGAACTGCCCCTGCACGTCGCTGATGTGGCTGATGGCGATGATCTGGGGAAAGCGCCTCTCAAGGTTTCTCAGCATCTGGATCATCTTCTCCCTGTGCTCCTGGTCCTGGCTGCCGAAGATCTCATCCAAAATCAGGAAGGAATAGCTCTCCTCATCCGGGCCGAAGCGCATCAGGTACTCGCTGATGGCCACCCGCACCGATACGGCGATCATGTCTATCTCCCCGCCGGAGTAGCGGGAGATGGGATAGAAGCTGCCCCCGTCCTCCACCTGGATGTTGAAGTCGTCGTCGATCTTGAGCAGGCTGTACCTGCCGGAGACCTCCTCCAGTATCTCCCCTGCCGAGCGGGCGATGTCATTTTTCACCCGGATCAGAACCTGGTCCATGAAGTCGTTGACCAGGCCTTTCACCGTCTCCACCACCTCCGACTGGCGGTCAACATCGGCGAGGGCCGCCTCCAGCTCGGCCTTGCGGCGGGCCTCCTCGGCCAGCCTCTGCGCCTCCGCCCGCAGGACCCCCAGGCGCACCCGGCTCTCAGAGACGGCCCGGCGGGCCTCCTCCAGCCGGGCCTCAGCCTGGGCGAGATCGGCCTTCGTCCGCTCGTGCTCCTCCCGGCGGTAGCCGAGATCTGCCATCTCCTTTTCCGTCGCCAGGAGGTCTGACTTGATGTCCTCCTGCGCCTGGCGGGCTTTCTGCAGCCTCTCTACCGCCTGCTCCTCTCCGGCCAAAAGCAGGTTGATCCTCTGCTGCTCGCTCTCCGCCTGGGCCAGCCCTTTTTTTTCGGCGAGCAGAGAGCTGTGCTCCTTTGGGTCGTAGCCCAGCTCCTTCTGCCCGGCCTGCATGGCCGCAAGGGCCGACTCCAGGCGGGCCAGCTCCTCCGTCTGCTCCGTCATCCTCTGCCGGAGAGAGGGAATCTGGGCCGCTCTCTCTGAGAGCATCAGGAAGCGGTCGTGGGCGGCCCTTTCGGCCTCATGCCTCTTCTTAGCCTCCTGAAAATCCTTTTCCGAAAATCCCAATTCCAGGATGCGGGCGGAGAGCTGCTGCAGGTCTCCCACCAGCTCCGCCTCCACGGCTTTCAGATTGACGAGCTCCTCCTCGAGGCCCGGCAGCCCCTCCAGCCGCAGGGATATGGCCGAGCACTCCTTGACCCGCGGGGCCAGCTCCGCCAGGGCAGCCTGGACCTCCTCCAGCCTCTTTTCGTCGTAGTCCACATCGCCCAGAGCCTCGATTTTCGCGGCTATCTCCCGATGCTCCGACAGGCACTCATGCTGCTGGATGGTGAGGCTCTTAAGCTCCGCCTGGAGGGCAGACCGCCGGCTCTTCATGGCCCCCAGCTCGTCGAAGGCCTGGCGCAGATTGCTGCGGGAGCGGGCCGCCCCCTCCAGGAGCTCCGTCTGGGCGGAGATCCTGCCGGCCAAAGCCTCCTTCTCCTGCCGGGCGGCCTCACGGGCACTCTCGTACTTTCTCAGGAGGAGGTCGCGCTGGCCAAGAAGAGGCCTCTCGCAGGTGGGGCACAGCCCGGCCTCGCCCAGCGACCCGACCTTGCGGATGGCCCTCTCCGCCTCGACCAGGGCCATCTCCTGGGCCTTGAAGCTGCCCCGCAGCTCGGCCAGCTCGCGAGCCAGGTCGCTACCCAGCCGGTCCAGGTCCCTGTCCTGGCGGCGCAGCTCCTCCTCCCGCGATTCTATTGCCGCCAGGCCCTCCACCTCCGCCCGGGCCTTTTCCGCCTGGCCCCTGAGCCTCGCCTGCCGCTCCTCTAAAGCCCGGCTCCGGAGGGAGAGATCTGCCAGCTCCCGGTTTCTCTCCCTGGCCGCCAGGAGCTTCTCCGCCTCCCCCCGCCGGCGCTCCTCCTCCGCCAGGCATGCGGAGATCTGCTGCCAGCGGGCCCGCGCCCGATGCAGCTCGCCAATCAGCCTCTCGCTCCTGGCGCAGTTGGCCCGGCAGCCTTGCAGGCGGGCCTGCCTCTCCCTCTCCAGCGACTGCAGCCCCACGTGCCTGTCCCTCTGCTCCTCCAGGCCGACCAGCCGCTCTTGCAGTCGGAGGTGCTCCTCCTCGGCAGGACGCAGGCTCTCTTGGAGCAGAAGGTCCTTCTCCAGGTCAGCCAGATGCCTTTCGCTCTGGCAGAGCGCCTTTCTCTCCGCCTGGCGGGCAGCATGGGCTGCTGCCAGCCGGCGCTCGTTGACCTCGAACTCCGCCCTCTTCGGCTCCAGCTCCTCCAGCCGCGTCCGGACATCCGCCAGGCGCAGCAGTTTCGGCTCTATCTCTGCCAGCCTCTTTTTGGAGGAGGCGATGGCCTCGAGCCGCTTCTCCTCGGCTGCTGCTTCCCCGGCCAGCTCCGTCCGGCGGGCGGCCAGTCTCTTTCCCCGCTCCGCCAGCAGACCATGCCGGCGCATCTTCTCAGCCAGGGCCTCAATCTGCTGCCCTCTCGCCTGCCAGTCGGCCAAATCTGTCGCCAGCCTGCTCTCCTCCTCAAGCATAGCCCCCTCCTCTGCAGCAATGCTCTCGGAGACCTTCTCCTGCCGGGCAGGCACGTCCCCAATCTCGGCGAGAGCCCCACAGATCCGGCTCCTCTGCCCCCCCAGGGTGGACTGGTCCGACTTGATCTGCTCTATGGCGCTCTCCTTGATGTCCTCCAATCCCAGCAGCTTGAGCAGGTACTCCCTCTTGCCCACGCCACCCTCCTTGAGCAGATTGTCCAGGTCCTTCTGCCGGGCATAGAAGGTCTTCATGAAGTCCTGATAGCTGATCTTCAGGATGGCCTCCAGCCGGGCGTCGACCTCCTTGCTGCCGCTGGCGATCCTCTGGCCGTCTAAGAGGAGAAAGGCCTCAGGAGTCATGCCCTTGCCCTTCATGGCCCGGTAGATGACCAGCTCCTTTCTCCCCAGGGAGAGGGCGAGAGTGGTCTCCACAGAATCAGACGGCCCGGCGCGGGCATTTCTTATGAAGTCCCTCTTGATGCTTGATGCCCTGTTTCCGTAAAGCGACCAGGCCACCGCCTCCACAATGGTGCTCTTGCCGGAGCCGTTGCTGCCCACTATGCCGGTGAGGCCGTCGGAAAAATCGATCTCGGCCCTGCGAAACTTCTTGAAGTTATGCATGACCAGCCGATTAAGATGCATCCAGCGCCTCCTTCTGCCTGGCCTCAGCTGCCTTTTTCATGACAAGCGATCCATAGGTGACGACTTCCATTTTTATGGCGGCAGGTATCCTCTCTCCGCCGGCTTTTTCCTCCAGAAATCCGCAGAACTCCTCCGGCAGCGACCGGCGGTCTACAGGCCGCTCGATGTGCTCTTTCTCATCGGAGAACTCAGGGCGGATCTTGAAGTAGAGGGCACCGGCACCCAGACGAGCCAGGGCGGGCTGATCCAGCCTCTTGTAGGCGGCCCGGCTGACGTTCTTGAGGGTGATCCTCACCATTTTGTCCTCGATCTCGCCCTCCTCAGAGCAGATGTTCATCAACGACTCGGCGATCTGCTCGGAGTGCATTCCTCCGCAGTCTATGGCCGGGTGGTCGATCATGTATTTGGGCCTGACAGCCACTCTGTCCGTCCGCCCCGTCTCCGTGTCCACAAGCAGCATTCCCTTCTCATCCCCGGCCTCCCCGAAGTTGAAGTACTCCACCGACCCGCTGTACCAGGCGTTACGGGAGAGCCTCACCTGGCCGTGAAAGTGGCCGAGGGCGATGTAGTCGAAGTCGCTCTTCAGAAAGCTGTCGGACAGCTCGTGCTCCACCACGCTCCTCATCCTTCTGTTCTGCAGGGACTCGACCAGCCCGTGCATGACCAGCACATCCCGCCCCCTGCGCCTGATATTCTCAAACTCAGCCAGGTAGTCCTGCGGCTCGATGCAAAAGGGTATGCAATGGAAGAAGTGATCTCCTACCTCCACCGGCTCATACTGATACCTCTGGGCGATATGCACATCTTTGAGCCCCTCGAAGAGGCGAAAGGGGCTGGTGAGAGAGTAGCTCTTGGGTGCATCGTGATTGCCGCTGATGATGATCACCGGGATGCCCTCCTCCATCAGCCGCATGAGCCCCTTCTGGAAGACAAACAGCGGCCTGATCTTGGGGTGGACGTGATGGAAGACGTCTCCGGCATGGACCACGGCATCGGGGCGCAGGCTCACTATCTTTTCTATGACCTGCTCAAAGCCGGAGTAGACCATCTCCTCGATGCGGTTTCGCCCCCTGTCATCCAGCCGGCTGTAGCTGGAAAAGCCCAGGTGGGAGTCTGCCAGGTGAACAAACCTCATTTTGCCATCCAATCAATCCGCAAAGGGCTTGAAACCGCCTCTGCTGATCAGTCCCTGCGGTTTGTCTTCCTTCTCCAGCCGGTGCAGGTAGTCCTCGTAGCGGTGAATCCTGGCAGGCACGGGAAAGGGTATTCCCAGGGTGGATATCACGGCCTCGCCCTTCTCCAGAGTCTGAATCTCGATGTCCATGGAAGAGAGGTCCTGTTTGGCCGACTCCTCCAGTTGCTGGCGGTCGTTTCTGTCCCCCAGCCCCATCACCACCAGGGTGTTGAACTGGGAGAGCAGTTGCTTTTCGATGAGCTTGGGCTGCTGAGTGACGGCGCACAGCCCCACCCCGAATTTGCGCCCCTCTCTGGCAATGCTCTCAAAGCGGGTCGTGCTGCTGCCCGAGCCCAGCACCCTCTGCGCCTCTTCAATGGTGATGAGGCAGTTCTTCCTCTCCTGCTCGTCAGATGCATCTTTCTTGTACTCGTCTAATATGTAGCGCGATATCACGGAGAGCAGGAACAGCTCCGATCTCTCGCTCATCCTGGGTATGTCCACCAGCACCACCTTTCCCTTCTGCAGGTTGGCCAGGATGTTGGCCAGGCTCGACCTCCGTCCCACGTAGGGATTTCTATCCAGTTCGGTTCTGATCCTCCTGATAAGGACCATGACTGTGCTGTCCCGGAAGCCCTCTGCCATCATGCGGGCCATGCCCTCCGGTGTTTGAATATCCTCCAGCCAGCGGGCGGGATCGAATATGCGGGAGATGGCATCCAGGGCGTCCTTCTGGGGAGGCGACCAGTCATAGAGCAGGGCGATGTCCTCAGGGAATATCTCGGAGAGGGAGATGCCCAGCTCCTCCACGCCGGGGTCCGAGGCGTTCCTTCGGTCAGTTGAATAGCAGGATAGCCCCTCCCGGTACCTCTTGAGATGGGTGAGCCCCTTGATCAGATTTTTGCCTTTCAGATACTCGCCGTGGGGATCGACCACCAATAGCCCGAACTTCGAGTCACCCCGCACGGACAGACGCATGCAGGAGGCGGCGAAGACCTTCATGAAATTGGACTTGCCCATTCCGGTGGTGGCGAAGACTCCCATGTGATGGTCCATGGCGCTGCTGTGCAGGGCCACGGGGATGTCCTCCACTAGCCGGGAGCCGTTGCGCAGGTATCCAACCTCAATGTCCCCCATCACCTCCGTCAAAAATCCGAATTGCTCCCTCTCCGCCCTGGCGACCGGGGCGAACTTGCTAGGCAGGGTCCTGGACTTTTTGAATCCCGATTTGCCCTCAATGCAGCCCAAAGGCTCAGCAATCACCCGGTTGAATATCTGGTCTCGGTCGTAGAAGTTGGTGCCCCTGACCGTCGTATTCCAATGGCAGTCATAATTGG
>Ga0116170_10005132_pt1 | contig 11792 bp, 12 predicted proteins | sample AD_JPNHW1_MetaG_FD_89797 | JGI IMG/M metagenome (GOLD analysis project Ga0116170, IMG submission 89797) | Active sludge microbial communities of municipal wastewater-treating anaerobic digesters from Japan - AD_JPNHW1_MetaG | ecosystem: Engineered > Bioreactor > Anaerobic > Digestate | place... | reverse complement strand
CTCCACGGATGGGACGACCTGTATTCCACGGGCGCAGTCCGGAATGACTGGTACGCCGTGATCGAGCCGCAGATCCTTGCCGCGCTCCAGCCCGGGGCCTCGACCATGAGCCCCACCGCAAAACTTCCTGCGGCACCGGCCAATGCAAAGCCCGCCCGGTCCCTGGCATCGTACAGCGGTTCGTACACGCAGGATTACCTCGGGACGGTCAGGATCGATACGAACTCTACGGGACTCCTGGCGTATGCCGGTAAGAGCCCGGCCCCGATGGTTCTTGTCCCCTATGACGGGGACACATTCCGGGAAACAACGACAAGCACCGGCGTGGTTTTCACGGTGGGAAACAACGGGACGGCGACAAGCGTCAGGTTCAGCCTGTTCGATCTGCCCGGACGAAACGGCACCTTTGTCCGGCAGAATTCCGGGAGCCCGGCACGGTTGCCGGGTATCCGGGATTCCTGATCGTTTTTTTGTTTTTTGATCAGCAGGTTTGATCCGGCTGCTTGATGGAAGTTCCCCGATGTTTTTTCGGAATGAAACGGGATCCTGTAGTCGGATTTCATAACGCTTAAACCGACACCCGTCACATCACACGTTATGGCTGGCAACGGGATGATGGGCGGTGCCCTTTTTGTTACCGCCCTGTTATTGTTAATCGCGGGCTGCACATCCGTTGGATCCGGCGGGACTGCCGATCAGGCCCGGCCGGTTGTACACGAAAAATTCACGACCCCCAACGATACCGAACTCAAAAGTATCATCGCTCAGTTCGACACGACTGCGGAGAAGGAACGGCAGGAATGGGGTGTTCCCGGAATGGCAATCGCAATCGTCAAAGACGGGAAGATAATTTTTGCCAAAGGATACGGTGTAAAGGAAGCCGGCAAAAGCGATCCCGTCACGAACACTACCGTCTTTGAGATCGGGTCGGTCTCAAAATCGTTTACCGCGGCTCTCGTTGCAGAACAGGTGGACAAGGGAAAGATGAACTGGACCGACCCCGTCATCTGGTACGTCCCTGACTTCCAGATGAAAGACCCCTGGGTGACCCGGGAGTTTACCCTCACTGATGCATTCGCCCACCGGAGCGGCCTTGTCGACAACTGGGGGATCGATCTCGCACTCTTCGGGTACAACAGAAGCGAGATGATCCATGCGCTCCGCTATGCCGAACCGGTATCGAGTTTCAGGAGCGAGTTCAAGTACCAGAACCTCCCGTTGCTGGTTGCTGCTGCGGCAGTGGAAAACACAACGAACCAGAGCTGGGAAGAAAACCTCAACGAGAGTATTTTTACACCGATCAACCTGACAAGCGCATCCACAACATATGCTGCGCTCGAAGCGGCACCGAACCATGCTACCCCCCACCGGTGGACAGTCGTAAACGGGACGCTTGTCGCAACCCCGATCGATCCTTCCTGGCGTTTCAATACCTGGACCGATACCATAGGACCCGCCGGCGGGCTCAATATGAATATCCTTGACCTTGCGACCTGGGCAGAATTCCAGATGGGTAACGGCTCCTGGAACGGGAAGCAGATCGTTAGTTCGAAAAACATGGAATACCTGCATACCCCGCAGATCCTGTACTATGAGGAGAACGGCGGGTCAAAACTCTACTACTGCCAGGGATGGGAGTACGAGGAGGTCAAATCCGGCCCCGCAATCGTAATGCATGACGGCAGTACCATTGGCGGGCGGGCGATGGTGCTTCTCGTTCCTGAAAAACAACTGGCCGTTGTTGTTCTCCTCAATGCCGGGGAGGCTGGTTTTTCCGATTCCGTTGCCCGGCAGTTCTACAACGCCTATTTCGGGATCGACGACCCAGACCTGAACGAAAATACCTATGCCACGTTTATGGCATTCAACGAGCCCTTCATCATTCCAGCAAAACGGCCGGAAAATTATTCCACACCGCTCCCGCTTTCCCGGTATACCGGATCCTACAAAAACGATCTCTACGGCACAGCGGTGGTGTCTGATCAGGAGGGGAACCTTACGCTTACCTTTGGCAAAGATCCCATTATGTTTGTGCTCTCCCCCTGGGATGGGAATACGTTTGTTTCGTCCTGCCCGGACTATGGGCCCGATTACCACGGGAGAGTGGTCTTTTTTACAAATCCCGACGGGTCGGTGGGCGGTCTTTCATCGTCCCTTATCTACGAAGGGGCAATGATGCCGATCTATAACCGGAGCGTGGCTTTTGTAAAAGCTTAAAAAAAAATTTGATATTCCATTGGACCCGTTTTTTTAAGAACAATAATTAAGATCATTTCCCCATCTTCATTTATCCCCGGAAGAACCCCCATGAAGAAGTCCGCAGTTCTGGTTATCGGAAGTATAGCCCTTGTCATCATCTGTCTTCTTGCTGCCGGCTGCACGGAGTCCCGGCTAACCCCCGGCACCGTAACGCCGTTCCCTGTTGCACCGGCGACCTCCCCGATGACAAATACCACAACAACCCCGGCAAACCTGCCGCCGGCAGATGTCCGTGCCAACCTGGAGGCCCTCTTCGAAAGAGGGGTTGCGGAATCCATGGTCCCCGGTGCGGAAGTCGGGATCGTGACACCTGCCTGGACCTGGGAATCGGCAGCCGGGAACGCATCGGCAATCACGGGTGAGAAAGCAGAACCCGGCATGAAATTTTTCATTGCCAGTGTCACCAAGACCTTCACGAGCGTTGCCGTTGTAAAACTTGCAGAAGAGAAGAAACTCTCGCTTGACGATCCAATCAGTACATGGCTCGACGCCGATCTTGTTGCAAAGATCCCCAACGGGCAGAACATTACTATTCGTGAACTTCTCGATCACACCAGCGGTATCGCCGATTACGACGAGGAGTTGATACTCTGGCAGGAACTCGACCGCCCGGACACTCCCGTCTCCTATGAGGCCGGCATCGGGCAGGGGATCAATGCAAGCCCGCTCTTTTCCCCCGGGACGGATTACGAGTACTCGAATGTCAACTATCTCCTGCTCACAAAGATTGTTGACAAGGCCTCGGGAATGCCGTACGAGGAATACGTAAACCGGACGATCTTTGTCCCGGCAGGCCTCCATAATACCTCCTTCCACCGGACCAACACCTTTGACAGCCCCCACATGACCGCATCGGAGCAGATCAACGGCACGAGAAAAGATTTCAGCGCCATCTATGTCGATTTCGACCGGGGAGCCGGGGATATTGTCAGCACGACGTCGGATCTCAACCGGTTCCACCGGGCGCTCCGTGAGGGCAGGCTTGTGAGCAACACGTCGCTTGCGGAGATGGAACGCTCGTCTTTACAGGCATACGTAAAAGACGGGAATGTTACATCCGGGTACGGCCTCGGGTACGGGGTCCGCCACGATGCCGGGGCCAGTTCCACCCTTGCCGGCCACAGCGGCAGTTATCCCGGGTCGGTCACGTTCTGGTATTTCATCCCAGAAACGGACACGTACTTTACCGTAAACGTGAATACCCAGGAGAACGGTGCTTTAGTCACAAACGATCTCTTCTATCCGCTGGCGGGATACCTCTCACGATAATTTTTTTAAGTTTACTCTGGAAATACCCCCTGCGATATGCGGGTCTCCCGTTTTCCCTCCCCGACCCCGATTGGAGGGGTGGCAATTGCCCAAGCCCCAAAGAGCGCCGGAACAAAAAACCGGCGGTTTTCGGCTTAATGGAACAATCAGGGACTAAAAAAAAGATAGTATCTACTTTTTTGCAAGTTTTAAGATCCGAATCGCCAGGTGCGCCGCGTTGTCGCCATTGTCGATCCCGACACACGCAACGGGAATCCCCTTCGGCATCTGGACAATCGAGAGCAGGGCGTCAAGGCCGTTCAGCGTCCCGCTGACCGGGACGCCGATGACCGGCCTGTCGGTCTTCGATGCAATAACGCCGGGGAGCGCTGCCGAGAGGCCGGCGATAGCGATGAACACGTTTGCGTCACTGGTTTTGATGTACTCGTCCAGCTTATCCGGATCGCGGTGGGCAGAGATGACCGCATAGTCGTAGGAGACCTTGTGCCCGTCAAGCACCTTTTTTACCTTCTCCGCAATCGCGGCGTCCGATGCCGATCCGCAGATAATTGCAACGTCTGCCATGTCCTGCCATCCAAACTTATATCCCGCTTCTTAAATATACTATGGGCAGATCACCATGGAAAAAGAATTACTCCTGATGCTCCCGGGCCCGGTGCCGATGCCGGAACGGGTCCGCCTCGCAATGGCGCGTCAGGCAATCAACCACCGGAGCGCTGAGTTCGGCGCTGTTTACGCCGACTGCGTGCGCACGCTCAAAACTGCATTCGGGACAACAAACGATCTCTTCATCCTCAGCGGTTCGGGGACGGCGGGCATGGAAGCCGCCGTCGCCAACTTCGGCCGGGACAAGGAGATCGCCTGCCTCGTGAACGGCAAGTTCGGCGAACGGCTCTTCAAGATTGCCCAGCGCTACGGAAAGGCGCACGAGATCAAGTCTGAGTGGGGGACACCGCTCAACCTCGATGCCCTCAAAGCGCAGCTGGAAGCAGGCGCACAGGTTGTAACCCTCGTGCACAACGAGACCTCGGCCGGGATTATGAACCCCGCAGAAGCGGTCGGAAAGCTCGCCCGGAAATACGATGCCCTGTTTCTGATGGACGGCATCACCTCGATCGGGGGCGACCGCGTCGAGGCGGACGCATGGGGTGCCGATGTCGCGGTTGTCGGCTCGCAGAAGTGCCTTGCCGCACCTGCGGGGCTCGCCGCAGTCTCTGTCGGGCCCCGTGCGTGGGACCGGCTCTGCAAGAACCCGCCATTCTACCTCGACCTCGCCGCGTACCGGAAGAGCGCATCGGGAACCCCGATGGAGACCCCGTATACGCCAGCTGTCCCACTCTTCCTCGCGCTCCGCGAGGCGTGCCTCCTCATTGACGAGGAAGGCATGCCGAAACGGATTGCCCGTCACGCGAAGATGGCAGGCGCCATGCGGGCTGCCGCGCAGGCGTGGGGCGTTGCGCTCTTCCCGAAGATCGGGCAGGGGCACGAGTACTCCAACACCGTGACCGCGTTCTCCTACCCCGAAGGTGTGAAGGACGACGAGATGCGGGGGATTATAAAGAAGATGGGCATCACCATCGCCGGCGGGCAGGACCATCTCAAGGGGAAGATCTTCCGGATCGGGACCATGGGTGCCGTCGGGGCTCCCGAGATCCTTGCAACGCTTGCCGCAACCGAGCCCGCGTTAAAGAAGCTCGGGTTCCGGCTGAAGGGCAGCGGCGTGCAGGCTGCCGCCGAGGTTCTTTGATGAGGGTCGGGGTTGCCGATACCACGTTCGCCCGCGTGAACATGGGGGCGATCGCAATCGACGAGCTCAAAAAGCACGCGAGCGTCGCAATCGAGCGGGTGACGGTGCCGGGGATCAAAGATCTCCCCGTCGCCTGCAAGAAGCTCATCGAGGAGCGCAGGTGCGATATCGTCATGGCGCTCGGCATGCCCGGCGGAAAAGAGAAGGATAAGATGTGCGCCCACGAGGCGTCGCAGGGGCTCATCATGTGCCAGCTGATGACGAACACCCACATCATCGAGGTCTTCGTCCACGAGGACGAGGCAAAGGATGACCGGGAGCTCGCGTGGCTCATGGAGCAGCGGACCCGGGAGCACGCGGAAAACGCAGTAAAACTCGTGCTGCACCCAAGGACGCTGGAAAAGGACGCCGGCACCGGCCAGCGGCAGGGATTCCCTGATGCCGGGCCCGCCCGGCAGTGAAGAACGGTCAGGATTATCAGGAGCAAAAATTAAAAAAGAGCTGATCAGTATGTGCGATACACCGGTAAAACTGGGATTTGTCGTCGCGGAGTTCAACCGTGACATTACCTACATGATGGAGATCGAGGGAAGGGAGCATGCAGCGTTCCTCGGCGCGGAAGTGACCGACTGCATTTACGTGCCGGGCGCCTACGACATGCCGCTTGCCATCAAGAAGCTGTTGCAGGGCGGTAAAGTGGATGCCGTCGTCACCATCGGCTGCGTGATCGAGGGCTCGACCCAGCACGACGAGATCGTTGTGCAGCACGCCGCCCGGAAGATCATCGACCTCTCGCTGGAGTTTGGCAAGCCCGTAACCCTCGGCATCTCCGGGCCCGGCATGAGCCGGCTCGAAGCGAACGAGCGGATCGATTACGCAAAGCGTGCGGTTGAGTCGGCAGTCAAGCTCGTCAAACGATTACGATGAAGCCGCTGTCGGCAAAGATTGCCGGCGTCACAGAATCGGCAACCATCGCGATCTCGAATAAAGCGAAGGCGATGCAGCGGCAGGGGATCGATGTCATCAGCCTCTCCATCGGCGAACCTGACTTCGCTACCCCGCAGCATATCACGGACGCCTGCATCGATGCTTTGAAACGGGGGGAGACCCATTACGCCCCGAGCAACGGCATCCCCGAGCTGACGGCAGCCATCGCCGAAAAGATCGTACAGGAGAACAAATTCCCCTGCACTCAGCAGCAGGTGATCGTCGCCTGCGGGGCGAAGGACGCCATCTACGAGGCCTGCGAAGCAGTCCTGAACCCGGGCGACGAGACGATCATCCTCACCCCGGCCTGGGTCTCGTACGAGCCCTGCGTCCGGATCGCGGGAGGAAAGACGGTCTTCCACGGGATCAACGAGAAGACGTTCCAGCTCGACGATTCCCTTCTTGAACGTGTCAACAAAAAGACCAAGATGATCGTGGTCAATTCCCCGTCGAACCCCACGGGTGCCGTGTTCAATAAAAAATCCCTGCAGCTTATCGCGGATCTCTGCGAGGACAGGGACATCTATGCGATGTCCGATGAGATCTACGAGAAGATGATCTATAGCAAAGAGCACATCTCGCTCGCCTCGCTTGGCGACATGGCGCAGCGGACCGTCACCATCAACGGTTTCTCGAAGGCGTACGCGATGACCGGGTGGCGGCTCGGGTATGCGGTGGGCCCAAAGGAGATCATCGCGGAGATGTCCAAGGTCCAGCAGCACTCCGTCAGCCAGGCCACAACCTTCGCGATGTGGGGCGCTGTCGCGGCACTGAAGGGCGACCAGCAGTGCGTTGAGGACATGCGGCAGGAGTTCGACAGGCGGCGGAAATACGTGATAGGCGAGCTCAAAGCGATGGGCTGCGAGGTTGCACCCGCCGAGGGTGCGTTCTATGCTTTCGTGAAGGTCGACGGCGACGACATGGAGGTCGCCTCCCGCTGGCTTGACAAGGGGCACGTTGCTGCGACGCCCGGCAGTGCGTTCTATGCACCGGGATGGATCCGGTTATCGTATGCGGCCTCGATGGAGAAGCTGAAGGAAGCGATGGCGAGAATCAAGAGGGTTGGGTAACTTTTCCCCGGGTAAATTCCGGATAATTTTTCCCCTTCACGTAATTTCCTATTTAAAATCCCGGACCGGCAGGACGAAACAAGGATATCCTGTCCCGGCCAGATTTTTCCGCAGTGATACCAGATGCCGACACTTTACCTGTATATCCTGGATACGTTTTCCGACTGGGAAACCGGCTATGCCCTTGCCGAACTCCACTCCGGCCGGTACCTGAAGGATCCGTCGCTGAAGTACGATGTGGTCCTGTGCGGCCGGAATATGGATACGATCACGACCATGGGCGGACTCCGGATGACGCCGGACACGCTCATTGAATCTATCCGGCCGGGGAAAGCGGATATCCTCATCCTCCCCGGTGCAGACCTCTGGCTTGATCCGAGGCAGCGTCCGGTCCTTGCAAAGGTTGCGGGTCTCCTCGCGGGAGGTACGGTTGTTGCGGCGATCTGCGGGGCAACTCTTGGCCTTGCAAGCGCTGGGCTGCTCGACAAACGGCCTCACACGAGCAATGATTCAGGAGCACTCCGGATGTTCTGCCCTAACTACCGGGGAGAACAATTCTACCGGACGGAACCCGCCGTCACCGACAACAATCTCATCACCGCAAGCGGCCTTGCCCCGGTCGAATTCGCCTGCCACATCTTCAGGAAGCTTTGTGTCATGCATCCCGCAACCCTTGATGCCTGGCACGGGCTCTTCACTACCCGCAAGCCCGAATATTTCTATGCCCTCATGACATCCCTGCCCGGACAGCAGAAGGCAGGGTAATGGGACCGTGCGTTCTATGCCCCGGAGTGGATCCGGTTATCGTACGCGGCTTCGATGGAGAATCTGAAGGAAGCGATGGACCGGATCAGGAAAATCGGGAACTGATCTCGCAGATGACCCAATCGAATACTCACCTTTTTATAAATTAATGTACGATCTTTTCTTCAGGAATTCCCGCTCATGGGAGGACTGGAGATTTCATGACGTTCACGGAATGGGTCGGGCTGCCATTCTCATTCGTTCTTGTCGGGATACCTGTCCTTTGCGTTGTTGTCGTCGCAGGGTATCTGGCACGCCGTTCTGCAGTACAGAAGAACAGGGAGGCCGGTCTCCCCGAACCGGTGGACGTGAACACGCCCGGGATGGTTCTTGACCTGATTATCCGACCGGATGCGTTTTTCACGACCGTTTCGAAAGGACCTGTAAGCCTGTTCACGCCGGGGATCTGGCTTGTTGCTGCCGGCATCGTGCTGTCCGCAGGATTGATGGCAGGCTCCGATTCGATTATCTTGAAATCCGGTTTTGGGAATGTTCTCTTCCTCAACCTGCTCGCCCTGGTGCTGATGATAATCACCGTGATGCTCGCGTGGACCGGGGTATCCGGGATCTTCTATGCACTGAGTCACCGGTTCGGGGGAACCGGGTCGTTTCAAAAAACCCTTCAGAACACCGGGTACGGTCTTGCGGCAGGTTTCATTCTCTACGGGCTGATCCTCTTGCTTGGCGCCCTTGTTCTCACCGTATTGCAGGTCCCCGTCACCCCGTTTGGATCCCCGGTTCCGGGAAACCTGGTTGTGGCCGGTATCGTGACCGGCGGATCCCTCATCGCGGCGCTCTGGGCGTTTATCCTGATGTCCCGGGGTCTCCGGCATTCGATGACAATCTCCCAAGTACAGGCGGCAGTATCGGTAGGCGTGCCGGTACTGGTATTCGTGATCTTCTCGAACCTGCATTACCTGGCAGCTTGATGACCGAAGCCTGATGTGAAATAGCGGGGCAGGTCAGTAATTAGAAGATCTCAAATATCGATTTCAATTCAAGTTTGGAGCCTGTTATTGAATGAATATGTATATTTTTTTAAAAATGGAGACATAAGTAAAAACAGAGTATCTGATTTGAATGCCAGCAGAATTTTTATGGACATTTCTTGATTGGCTTTTTTGTCTTGTAATTTTGTTACTGATATCCAAATATGCAATTGATCGAGTGTCACTATCACAGAAATGGGCTTATCTTTTTTTGATTGCATCTTATGTGCAGGGATTGCTTTTCTCCTTGACTTTTAACATCCCCTTTAATTTTTTTAATTATTTTCCGGATCTTTTCACGCCGATTCCTGTTGCGGTAATGTTTAGCATTTTTTATTTTTTCTTATTCCTGGCGTTATTGAATATTTACAATGTTTTTTCGAACAAAACCAATCTAAAAGTCGAAGATTTTGTTGATAATGAAACGAAGGCATATATCGTTAATATTTGGAATTTAAAACCGGAACAGATCAAGATAACTGTCTATGATGACGGTAAAAGGCCAAATGTTCAAAGGGAAAGATCTAATGGAGATCTAATAATTCACATTGGAAAGAATTTCATCAAACTTGTCAACGATGCTCAGCTGAAATTTGCATTGTCTCACGAGGTTGCGCATTTCAAAGGTCGAAATTATCAAATGCTTTTCATTGTTGTTTGTTTTGGTTATTTGATTTTTTCATGCGTTATTGGTCAGATTTTTTCAATGATGTTTGGAATGAATCCATTTTTCTTCATTATCACTACTTCAGCTCTCTTCATTTTAGGATTGATGACATTAAATTACCTTAAATGGCATGATGAATATTCTGCCGATTATAACGGAGCATCAAAATTAAAAGATATACAAAATTTTGAATCATTTTTTCAAATTGAAGAATTTATTCAACCAGATCATGGTTTATTATTTGATTTGATCTTTTACGATCATCCGTCATCTCAACGAAGATTACAGAATATTAAAAACATTAGCGGAGAAAGAAAGAAATGATTTATTCATTTAAATGAGTGTGGACCTCGCGACGTTCTCTCCTAATTTTCCCCTCTTGTGCAATCAGTTCCTCCTAGGGGAACGGGGCGCAGTTTGATGTGGTGTATCCAGTTACAGGTAATTCGTTGTTATCGCAACCGAGAGCACATCGGTGGCGAGGGTGAAACCCCGAGAGCGTCCTCACCAAGGAAAGAAAGTAGTAATAATTCCCCCGTTATATCGCTCCTTCCGTTACCCGTCAACGAAGATAAAGAATCCGGCCCCGTATCGTGCCCGGTTGTACCAGTTTTCCCTCACCCCCGCTTCAGGTAGAGGTAATAATCCGAAGAAATGCAGGAATTCTCCCGGAACAATACGGGGTATTCCGGCGGGAATCATTGAGGGAATAAATAGCAGCGTTACAACCGGCGTTTTCCGGAGCCCGCCGGCTTCAGCAGGGCCCGGAGTCGATCCTCAGGCACAGGCGCCATGGCGTGCCGAATTTCTCCGGCGTTCGACTCCCCGTCGGAGGATCAGGGGAATGACCCCCTATCCGACACCTCCGGGAATACAATCACAACCCTCATTTCCCCTCTCAAAGACGGTAAAGAATACGGCGGCGTATCGTGCCCGGTTGTACCAATTTTCCCTCATCCCCGGTTCTGGCAGAGGTAATAATTCAGAGAAATGCAGGAATTCTCCCGGAACAATTCAGGGTATTCCGGCGGGAATCCCTGAGGTAATATATAGCAACGTTACAACAGCCTCCGCAAAGGGCAACCGGGCCTCGGCAAAGCCCTGTGGTCCGGGAGGGTGTGCCCGGAAAACGGACTTAAAAAAAGAGATTATGGGATCGCTCTTTCCCCGCGCTCTCCCGATCACTTATGCAAGGGTCACGGAATAGATCAGGTAAATCACGTACAGGACTATCGGGATGCCAACACAGAGCCGGGCGTCCCGCAGTGACAGTCCTCTCGCTTCTTTCATGCCCTCACTCCAGATATGCCCGCTCCAGAGAATGAAGATGATGGAGACAACGGCAGTGACCTGCCGGATCATCATCATCGACGGATCCTGCATCAGCGCGGTTACGGCTGCCTGCACGGCCTGGGGATCGGAGAGCGCCGATTTTGAGATCGCCGGTATGCTGACCGAAGGGACAGTGACGATGGTTATTACCGTTATGATCAGGCTGCTGAAGACCTGAGGCAGGAACCCCCACCCGGTGACCTCAAGGCAGCGGCCGAAACTTCCGCTCCCTTTGAACAGGGAGGAGACGATGAAGAAAACTCCGGCAATCACAACCCAGAACACAAATGCGCCAATGACAGCGCCGACCACGGCAATGATTCCCGTGATGGATTCCATGCCCGGCATGATCCCGCTCATCATCTTGCCGGTCAGGCCGGCGAGCATGTACGCCCCGACAGCGGCGATGAGCCCCTCCATCAGGACAAACAATGCCGGAATCTCCAGGCTCTGGGGATTTGAGTTCAGGTTTTTGAAGAAATCGTACGGTTTTGTAAGCAGTGTGACTATGGAACCGTTCATCTGTTCACCTGTATATTACGGATTGGTTCTGTGAAGGATAACAATACCGATTCCGCATGAGTGCGAAGATTCCAAAATATTTTGCATGCCCGCGCACAATCTATCGTCCGGGAATTTCCGTGGCAATCGAACTCCATCCCATCGGG
>Ga0116170_10005126_pt1 | contig 11804 bp, 3 predicted proteins | sample AD_JPNHW1_MetaG_FD_89797 | JGI IMG/M metagenome (GOLD analysis project Ga0116170, IMG submission 89797) | Active sludge microbial communities of municipal wastewater-treating anaerobic digesters from Japan - AD_JPNHW1_MetaG | ecosystem: Engineered > Bioreactor > Anaerobic > Digestate | place... | reverse complement strand
ACCGGATCGACCGGTTTGCGGTCGCTTTCCGGGATCGTTGCCGAGGTGACGAGTATCATTGCGATCAGTAACGTGGGCAAGTAACGTTTCATGGTGCAGGTTTTACGTGGAGCCGCAAAATTCGGAAGTTTTTGCCTTTATCCGGCAAGAATGAAGAAAGAACATTGAATTATAGAATATTTTATGGTAATGTTGTACAATCGGCATCATTTTCAATTATATTTACCTGTTTTTACCCCATCGTCATTACCGTATTGCTCCCAAAAACCATCCGGCCATGAAAAACATCTCTTCTTTTATTTTATTGATTGTACTCCAGATGATCGTCCAATTTGCAACTGGACAAACTCCAAATTCTAACGTGCAGGAGAATCGGAATCAACTGGAGCAGGCTATAAAATCGAAATATGGGGAGAACTGGAGGTTCTCTTATTCCGATGATCAGACTATCTTTCACCGGATGTCGGGAACCTGCATGCTGAAAAGTGGCATCGCCGATACCGACGATGCAACAACCCATGCATTCTCCGTGCTGACCGACCTGAGGAACCTGATTCGGATCCCGATCACTGATTTCCAGAAATCCGACGTCACCTTTGATGGTTTCCTTGACCGGTTTGAAGTGGTGTTCCAGCAATATTTCGGGGGATTGCCTGTGGAGGGAGGAAAGATTTTCTTCTCGATGCGAAAGAATGGAGAATTGTATAATGTGAGTAACCGAGCCATCCCAGACCTTCAAATCAGCACCCGCCCGGATTTGAGCCAGGAAGAAGCTGCAAACAGGCTGGTGGGCGCCCGGAATTATCCTTACCTTACAACAGAAACTCCGGCCATACAACTGGTCATCATGCCGGCAAATTTCATTGAACCAGGCTCGGGGGCGCATCTATGCTATAAGATGGTTTATCATGAGCAAACCTTCTATATCGATGCTTTTACAGGCAATGTGGTTTTTGAGATTTCCAATTACCGCCGGGAACTTCCGGGGTCAGGACTTTCGGGGATCGAAGAAACTCTTCCGGAACACCCCAGACCCATCCCGGTCGCCAGTAACCTTTTTTCTTCCATGTCTTCGCCGGCCTTTACCTATACCGGGACGATCACTGGCCAGGTTTATCCGTTGAACAATCCGGGAGGGGCGGTGTTCAATCAGAACCTCGATGGGACCTATGTCTGGTTCCGGCATCTCCTCATTCTGGAAGATAAAGTGGCAACAAATTCCAACGGGGCCTATACGTATGAGACCTCCTCCGAAAGGGACCGGGTCAGAACACGGCTTGAATCAGATTTTATTGAAGTTCTCAATGACCAGGGAGACGAGCAGGAAGGTCTGCACAATTATTCTCCTGGCGAGTTGGTCTATGATTATACTTTCCTTGATGCTCCATCACCTGGACATGAGGCTAATGTGTACTATAATCTAACTGATCAGCGACACTGGTTTGATGGGACTTATCCTGGTCATGCAACACTTCCCAGACTGTCGGCGCTGACCAATCATAATTTCAGTGCAGGGATCAACGGTGACTGCAATGGATCTGAGACACGGTATTCGGCCGAAGCGGGACAGTATTCCCATACTATCCGGCATGAATACTCTCATTTTTTTGCTTATAGGCAAAATGGGAACAGTTGGTTGACTCCAATTCCATTTTTCTTCCAGGTTGGAACTGTTATTGACCGCCAGTGTATGAATGAAGCATTTGCATGGTTCTATCCGGCAGCAGCCATGAATGATGCGAATGTAAATAATCCGGGAGATGCCTTCAATCTTGCAAGCCCAATCCAACCTTTTGACTACAATCCTGAAAACTATAATATCCTGGGTCATCTGACCAGTCAGGGGAACGGGATCATCAATGAAGATGATCATGCCCATTATTTCAATCAGAAGGTTGTCGCTTCAGCCTGGTGGCAATTACGAAACACGCTTGGAACAGCATCCTTCAACACATTGCTCTATAATTCCCTCGACGGGGTTAATTCATCGAACGTGATGCCGCGTGATTTCTATAATGAACTCTTGCAGCAAGACGATAATGACAACAATCCCTATAACCGTACCCCGCATTTCGCTGCCATTGACGATGCCTATGCTGCCCGGGGAATGTACTATTACCCCCGAATCGCAAGTGTCGACAATTCAGCGAATCCGAAAACAACTTTCAGCTCAAACGAGAATGTCTATGTACATGTTTCCCGGTGTCCCACAAATGAAAATGTCCGAATCTACATTGTTGAACATAAAGATACCTGGACAAACGGCGAGACACTCAACGATGTTTCAGGAGGCTATGAAACATTGGCCGTCGGGAATTCGGGCGAGAATGCTAAATTCCTGGTTTGGAATGGAACGAACCGCAGCAATGCAGGTGATTTCGATATCATCGTTGATGTGAATTGTGACGGAAAGTACGATTTCGATTTCGACGGCCGGATCGACGGCAAATGCTCCATTTCGGTGACCGGGGTGGAAATTGCTTTTGTCATCGACGATACCGGTAGCATGCTTGAAGACATCGACGGGGTAAAGAACGCGCTTCTGTATCACCTGGCCACCTATACCGGGAACAACACAGTATTCCAGCTCACGACTTTCAAAGATGATTACACCATTCGCGCCTCCACGACTGATCTGGCTGAAATTACGAACCAGGTTGCCGGTCTGTCTGCCTGGGGCGGAGGTGATTGTCCCGAAGCCTCCGTCGAAGCCCTTACTGCTATTGCACCCGGGTTGATGTATAACGCCCGTGTCTTCATCGCCACGGATGCCGCACCGCATCCCGGTCTGAACCTGGAATCGGCCATCGCCCTGCTGAAAGCCAAAGGTGCCAGAGTAGATGTCGTTCTGTCGGGAGATTGCGGGGAAGGGAAGTACCTGGCTCAGAACCAGGATGATAATAGTGAGATCATCACATCTCAGGATCCGCAACCCGATAACAGTACCACTTACAACGCCGTCGACGCTTATTCGCTTATTGCTTCGGAAACGGGAGGGGTCTTTTCCTTTCGGCCCGATGTAAATACAGGGAATGCCATCGAGGTGGAACGGTACACTTACACGGTATTCAATATTGTTCAGGGGGGAATGACCCATTCTCTGGTCCTGACCGAACCCCCGTACGGGAACAAGAATTCGTCAGTGACCCTGTCGCTCGTCGGTTCAAAAACGAATTTTCAGCTTTCCACCACGGTCGTCTTCAATGACCCCGGGATTACCGTTAGCAGTGTCAACGTGATTTCTCCCACTGAAATGACCGTTTCAATTCTGATAACCGGTTCTGCCACCACCGGGTTTAAAAACATCCAGGCGATCACCGATTTCGGTGGCGGTGTCACAGAAATCGCGAATGGCATAGAAGCATTCGAAGTCAAGGCCGCCACCTCAGCTCCAAGCATCGTTTCCGTTACACCTTTCCAGGGATTCCGGGGAGAGGATTTGATGGTCACGATAAAGGGGATCAATACTCATTTTAATGCCACCTCGGTACCAACCCTCGGGTCGGACATCACCATCAATCAGAAAAATGTCCTTTCGGATACTGTCCTGGAAGCAGCCATCACCATCCAGCCGTCTGCCTCGATCGGATACAGGGACGTCAGTGTGGTTACAGGCTCGGAAAATGCCACTGAAGGGTTCATCGGTCCCTTCTTTGTTGCAAACCTGCCGCCGATCATACCGATGATCACTTCAGTTGTACCAGGATCAGGGAACCAGGGGGAATCAGTTACCATAAATATTACGGGACAAAATACCAGCTTCCAGGCGGGTGTATCCGCACTTTCCTTCAGTGGTAGCGGAATCCAGGTGTTAAACACCCTGGTCAACAGTCCAACCTCTTTGACAGCCAACATATTGGTTGATGGAAATGCTTCTCCGGGCTTCCGGGATGTGTTTGTGATTACAGCCACCGAAACCGCCGTGTTACTGAATGGATTCCAGGTTACCCTGATTCCTCCGGTTCCTACCTTCACGGTCTCACCGAACGACACAACCTGCGTCAGTGAGGATATTGAATACAGCACCCAGACGGGACAGTCAACCTACATTTGGGCTGTTCAGGGAACCCTGAATACGGATTTTATCATAACTGCCGGAAGCCTTGGATCGACCAGCCACTCCGTCACCCTGCGATGGCTTACCACCGGAGGAAAGAACGTAATGGTCAACTATACGGCACCCAATGGAGCCGCCGGTCTCGTTCCTGCTGTTTCGGTTACTACAGCCTATGCCCGACCGGTTCCATCCTTCACGGTCGCCCCGGGTGCCTCGAGCTGCTCCGGAGTCAATATCACCTATACCACCCAACCGGGCCAGATTGCCTACACCTGGGACATCCCGGGCATTCCCGGCACCGACTATTCCATCACCGCTGGAGGCACCGGAACAGGAAATCAAACCGTTACCCTGAAATGGCTGACAACGGGCAGCAAGACAGTTACTGTCAACTATCAAAATACATACGGCTGCAATGGACTCAATCCGGCCACAGCCATCACGCAGATCAACCAGGTGCCTCTCCAGCCTTCTGTCATTACTGGCAGTTCATCCCCTTGTGTGAGTTCGTCGCAGACCTATTCCGTGATCAGCGTCCCGGGTACCGGCTATGCCTGGACCTTTCCGGCAGGTTGGGTGCAGACCGGGGGAGGAACCACAAACTCAGTGACTGTGACGGTGGGAAACGGGCCGGGTAACATCCAGGTTACGCCTTCCAATACATGTGGAAACGGGCCCGCACAATATCTGGGGGTTTCACCGCTAACAACCCCTTCACAACCAGGCCCAATCTCAGGAGGAACTTCCCCATGTTTAGGATATTCCTATACGTATAGTGTTCCCAGCGTGCCCGGGGTAAGTTATTCATGGACTTTCCCATCCGGATGGACCCAAACAGGCGGCGGCAATACAAATGAGAGCATTGTCACGATCGGGAGCGGCTCAGGAAATATCCAGGTAACTCCTTCCAATGTTTGCGGCAACGGACCCATTGCCACGCTGGCCGTTACCTCGACCACCGTCCCGGCTTCGGCCGGAGCCATATCCGGAAATACAGCACCTTGCCTGTCAACATCAAAAACCTACAGTGTCGCATATGTGGCAGGGGTTTTGTACAACTGGACCTTCCCTTCGGGTTGGATTCAGACGGGTGGAGGAATGACCAATGCGGTAACGGTAACGGTCGGGTCGGGATCCGGGAGTATCAAGGTCATACCCTTTACGGCCTGTGGTTCGGGTCCGCAAAGCACCCTCGCTGTCACCGTTTCGACTGTTCCCGCTCAGCCCGGACCCATCACTGGGAACGCCACGCCCTGCATCAGTTCCTCTCAAACTTACAGTATCTCCAATGTCACGGGTCTGACGTATACCTGGACATTTCCGTCAGGTTGGGTACAAACGGCGGGGGGCACCACAAATTCAGTCACAGTGACGGTGGGCTCCACATCGGGAACGATCACGGTTACTCCTTCGAATCTTTGTGGCATCGGCCCTACCCCGCGCACACTCTCGGTCACTCCAATGACCACGCCGGCCAATCCGGGAACGATTTCATACGTGGGGGCTCTTTGCACGGGAAGCAGCGTGACCTTTTCCGTTGTCAGTGTACCGGGAATCAATTACGCATGGACACTTCCCTCCGGTTGGACTCAAACCGGAGGCGGGTCGGGTAATTCGATAACAGCCACGGTTGGTTCTGCCTCAGGTACCGTATTGGTTACCCCGATCAATGCCTGTGGAACGGGTCCAAACGGGCACCTGGCAGTGACCCCATCCTCGGGTCCATCCCAACCTGGAACCATCACCGGTAACACAACCCCGTGCGTCGGATATGCCGAGAACTATTCCGTCCCGACGGTTGCTGGTGTCAGTTACTCATGGGTATTACCGGGTGGGTGGTCGCAAATCTCCGGAGGAACTTCCAATTCGATCAGCGCATCTGTCGGATCATCATCGGGGAACATCCAGGTTACACCGACCAATCAGTGCGGTTCAGGCACTGCCCGGACACTTGCTGTGAGTCCGGTGACCTTGCCTGTTCAACCCAGTGTCATTACAGGAAATCCGTCACCGACCCCGGGATCCAGCCAGGGATATTCGGTGACCGCAGTCCCCGGTGTTACCTATGCCTGGGTTTTCCCGTCTGGTTGGGTCCAGACAGGCGGTGGTACTACGAATTCCGTCACCGTGACGGTTGGATCAGGTGTGGGGACAATCCAGGTCACGCCCCTGAATGCCTGTGGCACGGGCCCCTCTCAGACCAAAGTGGTCCCGCTGCAACAGACGGTTCCGAACATGACAGTCGGTGCTGCCCAGTCCCTGTGCTACAATGCCATTCAGAATGTCACAGTCTCAGGCTCTTTCATCGTTTTAAGCGGGGGAAGTGCGGTCATGGTTGCAGGCGCCAAGGTTCTCTTCCAGCCGAACGTCAAAGTCAACTCCGGCGGTTATATGCACGGGTACATCAGTACGAATGGCCAGTATTGTGTCGGGACCAAGGTTGGAATATCGGTTGTTGACAATAACCCCATTCCATGGCAGGATGATACGGAAGCTTCTTCGCTGTTCCGGATCTATCCCAATCCGACGACCGGTTCCTTTCAGATCGAACTGACCGGCGAAACGGGTCCATCGCCCGTCCTGGTCGATATCTTTAGCGCCCGTGGAGAGAAAATAGCCTCCTTTCGGATGGTAGCGGACCGGACAGCCGGGTTTTCGATTTCAGATAAGCGTCCGGGCCTTTACCTCATCCGGGTGAATACTGGGACGAACGTTGTAACCCGCCGGATTGTAAAGTTATAGGTGCGGATTAAACATTGGTCACCTGCATTTGTCGATGATGCCGGACATGGCCTCGGGATCCAGTTCAGCCGGCTTCATCGTCAGTTTCAGGGACAGGTACGTGATCAGCGCCCCTGCGCCGATGCCGACAAACAAGGTCGGATTTCCTTTTATCGCAAGGTAGGTTGCGGCACACCCGGCGGCTACCGGGATCAGGGTGTAGGATAAGATCCTGTTGAGTTTTGACCGGTCGTACGAAACAGCCAGCCGGTAAGCTTCCGGGTAAACACGAAGATAGGTTTGTGCAAAATTCCGGATCGTCTTCCGGGAAACCGGGATCATCGTGAGCGTATCCCATGGGAAAGTGACAAAGTAGGTATATTCATTCGCGTAACGGCGAGGTACATTTCCGGTGACGATCATACTGTTGTGGTAATCCCTGTTTTGCGGATCGCTGGAGATCATGCGGATCTCTCCCAGGTTCTGGATGTACCGGGTGTAGTACAAACTGATCGGACCCTTATAGATCATGGGTACGAAGATGTGGTAATCGTAATGTGGGGTGCTTCGGAACCAGACGCTGTCCTGGCTGAATCCGAAGATGCGGCTGGCGGGATAGATCCTCGAATCGGACCAGGTTTCGAGGAACTGGTCAATGAAATTCCTTCGCCAGTAAACTGTCTCGGTCACCGTGTCGCTGCCGTTCAGGTGGATGACAGCCGGTGAATAGAAAATCATGGGAAACTGGTGCAGCGAAGGTTGCTCCATGTCAGGATCCTTCCGGTTTTCGATCTTTCGTATGGCCGGTAGCCGCTGTGCCATGGACACGGTACCGGCAAACAGCAGGAGGATCACCAGTCCGGACAATCTGTTCGGGAAAGCGTGCATATTATAGGTATGACACGGTAAAAGTAATGTTAAATCGGTTCATACGAAAATGGCCTGCGATTCGGCTACGCCTCATCGGTTTGAGTTACCCGGCATGTTTCTTATCTGTTGCATGATCTCGGAAATGCTGCGCTCCAGCTGGGTATCCCGCCCTTCGATCATCGCTTCAGGCCTGTTCGTCACTTCGATATCCGGCGAAATACCCGAATTCTCAATGATCGTATTGCCCTGCTGATTTTGAGGCCCCTCGGCAGGATAGACCAGCACTCCCCCGTCCATCAGACGAAAGGATCCGGTGGAAGAGAGATTTCCGGAGGTCCTCTTCCCCACGGTCATTCCGCTGTTCAGCAACCTGAAAGTGGCAGCGAATTTCTCCCCTCCCGATTCGGTCCATTCATTGAACATACACAGCTTCGCCCCGAAGAAACCGTAATCGGGCTCGGGAATGGCCGCTTTGCCGTAAGGGACATGAGAATTAAGAAGCAGTTTGCGGTTGAGACGTTCAACCATCCAGTAGGGAGGATATCCCCCGCTGTTATAGCGGATATCGATGATCAGGGCTTTCTTGTCCATCTGCGGATGAAAGTACCTGAAAAACGACTCCATCCCGGGAATATAGGTATCCGGAAGATGAATATACCCGGCCATTCCCCCACTCTCCCGGTCCACTTTCTCCATGTTCCCCAACACCCAGTCGCTGTATCGTAGCGGATCCCCGTATTGCCGGGAGAAGGAAGCGGGCCTGATGGTATATGCAACGGCGCCGTCATACCCCGGCTTGTGGTTCACTTTGATCATCACATTGTCCCCTGCCTTGCCAAGCAACAGGGAATCAGGGTTGACTCTTCCGGTCAAGGGCACTCCTTCGATCTCCATCAGATAATCTCCCGCCCGGATGTTCATCCCCGGAAGGGTAAGGGGGCTGCATTTCTCAGGGTCCCAGTTCTGTCCCCTGAAAATGCGGTCGATTTTATAAAGCCCGGCGGCTCGGTCCCATTCAAGATCGGCGCCCAGGAGGCCATCATGGTCCTCCGGCAGGACAGCCAGGTCACCGCCGCTGATTTCCATGTGACTGCGGCCCATCTCCGACATCATATCTTCGATCAGGTAATTCAGATCATACCGAGAAGCCACATCGGGAAGAAAGGTCTCATATTTTTTCCGGACCCTCTCCCAGTCCACTCCGTTCAATTTCTCATCGAAAAGGAAGTCCCGTTGCATCCGCCACGCTTCGTGAAAGATCTGCGACCACTCTTCCGGGTAATCGATGGTCATGTTCATGCCTGCGAGATCCAGCGCTCCGTCGCCGGCCTTCTGACCGGGTCTGTATTCCAGGATCCCCACCGAACTGCCTGCCTGGTAAACCAATTTCGGCGCACCGGTTGAAAGACTGTAATAGAAAGCATCGGAAAGTAGGTTGATCTCTTTCTGGTTGGCTATGTCAAACATCCTGATCATGGTTTCGCCGCAGGCGGGACTGGAATGATAGATCACCCCTCCCCGGACGGCCATGAGTGAACTGAAATAGGAATCTCCGACCGGAAAGGCCGTGATCCGTTGTCCCAATCCTTCCGTGTCGATATGCAACGGGAGCCCGGAAGTCATCGGTGCGTCCTGATCCTTTGGCCGGTTGGGCGAGAATGGGGAGAATTGATCCTGATGAAGCGTGGCGACGATCAGTTGCGATGGGTTGACCATATGATGATCATTATCCCAGTAGGAATCTTCCACATTGATTTTACTGTCGGCGATCCAGTACAGGTACTTTCCACCGGGATCAAAACAAGGATCCGAGCAATGCACCATTTCATTGGTCACACGGTATGTTTTTCCCTCCGCAAGAGCATAGAGCCAGATGGAGCTGAACCAGTTCGGATTCCCGTTTTCATACACGATCCACCGGCTGTCGGGCGACCAGGAAGCGGTTACAAACTTCCTGCTTCCGAGAAACTCATTGAAGAAAACGTTGGTGCTTTGTCCGGTCGTAACATCCAGGATATAATAACAAGCCCGGTTGTCGGCATACCCAATCTTTTTCCCGTCGGGCGACCAGCTGAGCAATCCCAGCCTCGACGGTACGCAGTGGCTGACGCACACCGGTTGATTCCCGGAGCTCAGATCCCCAACATAGATCTGCTCCTCTCCCGTACTATCCGAGATGAATGCAAAGCGTTTTCCATCGGGATTCCACACAGGAAGCCGTTCATTTATTCCCGGGGTTTGCGTCAGGTTCCGGGTGACATTAATCTCCGTGTCAATGTAAAAGAGGTCTCCCCTTGCACCGGCAAGCACTTTTTTTCCGTCGGGTGAGAGAACGGGATTCTGAATGCGCTCCTTGACGTTTCTGATCGCGGGTTTCCCGATGGTTGCCGGTATATCCATGTGGATATGAAAAGTATGTACCCGGCCACTTTTCATATTATACGAACAGAGTTTGCCACCATTTTCATAGACGATCTCATTCCCTCCCCGGCTGGGCCATCTCACCCCCCACTCCCGGTAAAAGGTGATCTGTCGCGCATCCTTTGTCAGATCGTTAAAGACCCATAGATTGGGGATGCCGGAACCATCCCTGTCGCTCACAAAATAGATATCAGTGCCGGCCCACACAGGGCATTGATGGATCGAATTCCCGGTGACCAAACATTTCGACGTCTTTTGAATAAAATCATACGACCATATTTCCGGTACCGCTCCGCCCCGGTAGCTTTTCCAGGGCAGTTCTTCCGTGCCGGTGCGGCAAAAAGCGATCTTGTCGCCACCATCATTAAAAGAAGCCGTTTCCACCTCAGGAAGTTCAAGCACTTCTGGTTGTCCCCCGCTGATGGAAACCGCATGCAGTCTTTTGAATCTGTAGTTGAAGCTGTGTCCGTTGGAGGTGAAGATGATTTTTTTTCCGTCCGGCGACCAATCCACCACATATTCGTCGGCCGGATGAAAAGTGAGGCGTCGTGTCTTTCCTCCATGGACCGATATCAAATAAACATCCTTGTTGCCTTCAAATTCGGCGGTGAAGGCAATTTGTTCGCCATCGGGTGAAAATTTAGGGAATTGTTCCTCTCCGGGGAAGGATGTAAGGTGCATTACCTTACTCCCGGAAACCGACGAAAGATAGAGGTCGCCTCCGTAACAGAACACGATCTTGTTTTTAAAGATGTCGGGATAACGCAGCAAACGGGTATCGCCGGTGGCAAGGGGACGGTTTGCACTGAGAGGAACAGTGAGGAAGCCATACAATACAAGTAATGCTACAGCAATGATTCGTTTCATATCGGTATTTTTTTCTGTGATGGACGGCCGGGGCAAGGAATTGAAATCTCCTTGAAAACAATACTTTCACAGGACAGACTTCCGGATGAACAATTTGTTACAGGCTCCCGATTAAAAGGCCGGATCGACCATGGGCTTTAGCCCCATCCTTCATTTCGGACTTCCTTACATGTGGCTAAAGCCGGAAACGTAAGCTCCAGACCCTTGCCGTCAGCTAAAGCAGACGGCAATAAACTGCGTTTAGCTTTGGGTGACCCGTTGTGTGATGGCGTGGTATAGCGCGGCAAATGCCACCGAGATCCACATGATGGCCGGGAAGACGCCGACGATCAACGCGATGATCCCGAGGAGGATCACGAAAAAGCTGACGATCCCCATGCCGAAGATGGTCCAGGAAAAACCCGCCGTCATGCTCCAGCTCGTGCGGACGGCTTCCACGGCCTCCAGATTTTTATCCATCACCAGGTACGACACCATCGACAGGCGGCAGGCGAAAATGATCCCGGGTATGATCAGCAGGGCAAATCCGATCCCCACCACCACCCACACGAGGATATTGGTCAGGATGATCTGCAGCGTTTGCCGGTAGGCATCAAACATCTCCTGCACGTTGAACGATTCGCCCCGCACGGCGCGCAGGCAGAGCCAGTTGGCCCCGTAACTGAGCGGCGCCATGATGATCAGTCCGTACGCCACATTGAACAGGCTGAAAAACAAATGACCAAACGAATGCTTGTCCGCAAATGCATCCACCGGTCCCATCGGCAGACTGAACAGGAGCAGGATGCCCGGGGTGGGGGTGGGGTGGGGGGGGTGGTTGGTGTGGTGGTGGGGTGTGGGGTGGGGGGGGGGGGGGGGGGTGTGGTGT
>Ga0116170_10005125_pt1 | contig 11807 bp, 12 predicted proteins | sample AD_JPNHW1_MetaG_FD_89797 | JGI IMG/M metagenome (GOLD analysis project Ga0116170, IMG submission 89797) | Active sludge microbial communities of municipal wastewater-treating anaerobic digesters from Japan - AD_JPNHW1_MetaG | ecosystem: Engineered > Bioreactor > Anaerobic > Digestate | place... | reverse complement strand
TTTGAACAACGGCATGTGAGCTTACCTCCATAAAGCAATACTCGCAACCCGCTTCAACCATTTCGTACATCAACTTATTGATCATAAATGGATCGGGAGTGGTATGTGTAGCAGGAACTATTTTTTCGTTGATTTTATAACAAATAGTTGACAGAAGCCCTGCTTTATAACCCAGGTGTAACAACGTATTGTACAACAGCGTTACTATGGTTGTTTTTCCGTTTGTTCCGGTAACGCCTATAAGTTTTAGTTTTGAAGACGGATGATCGAAGAAGTTATCACAAATAATCCCGAGCGCAAAACTGCTGTCCGGAACAAGTACATAAGTAATTCCAGGCTTCTTTACTTCAGGAATTTCTTCGCATACAATAACTGTTGCTCCTTGCTGTACAGCATCGTCAATAAATTTGTGGCCATCAACGTGAACTCCTTTTACCGCAACAAACAGGCTGTTTTGTCCGCATGTTTTTGAACTGAAACATACCGAAGTCACGTTTCGGTTATCCTCTCCGAAAACTTCGGTGGATCCTGTATCTGTTAATATTTTTCTTAAATTTTGCTGCATGAGTAATTCGTTTTCAGAGGGATAATATAAGTTCAACAGTTTTTCCTTCGGGTAAAAACCTTTGTCCGGCCACTCTTCCAGCGCCTTTTACCAAAACATTCAATCCTGCCTTTTCCAGCACATACACAGCATCTTTTGCCGTCATTCCTTTAACATCCGGTATCCTGGATTTCGGCAGGGTTACATCTTTTTCATAAATTGTCTTATAATCATCGGATCTGGCAGTATTTACCCACTCTGAGCTTCCGCCCTTAAGAATTAAATTCACATTGAGTCCCGTGTATACATCCTCAACATCCTGCCGGTAACCTACAGGCAACAGCGGTATTGATAATGTATCCGGCATTTTAATTTCTTTAGTTTTTATGTCTACTCTGGTTGCGAAGACTTTATCTGCAATTTCCTTGAATACCGGGGCCGCCACCTGGCTTCCATAAACCTCCCCGCCTTGCATTTTGTATTCAACAACAATGCAGGAATACTTGGGATCATCCGCGGGAAAATAACCGCAGAACGAGGCTATATACCTATCAATATAACCCACGGTAGCTTCATCCCATATCCTTGCCGTGCCAGTTTTCCCTGCAATTTTATAAGGCGCTTTGCTGATATTCCTAGCAGTGCCCCTTATTACTACGCCTTCAAGAAGATGTTGAACTTTTTTCAGAGTACCTTCTGAGCAAATCTGGTTAATCAGCACAACCGGGCTGTTTTTATAGACCAGTACGCCATTCCTTCGTATTTCCCTGACCAGTTTGGGTTGCATGTATTTGCCGTTATTGGCAACGGCGTTGTATAATCCAAGCACCTGCAATGGTGTGAGTTTGATTGAATATCCAAATGCCGCAGCCGTCAAATCCTCAATTTTTATAGGCAAATAGGGGTCAGGCTCATTGTCCAGGTCAATGCCCGAGCGTTGCTTCAGACCCATTTTCCTGATAAAATTTTCAAATAATTTTATTTTTTCCCTGCTAAGAAAAGCCATCCTTGTAATCTGGGTAATACCTACATTGGATGATTTTTCAAAAGCTTTGGCAACGGAAATGCGTCCATAACCTTCTTTATGGCTGTCAACAATAGGCTTTTTGTAATCAGAATATTGAATGGAGCCGGAATTTACAATCTGGTTCGTATCGTATTTTCCATCTTCCAGGACGGCTATAACAGATGCTAACTTCATGGTAGATCCCGGCTCATAAAGCTCTTCAACGGCATAGTTCCGCATTTCCTTATAGGTGCCGTCTTTATCTTTACTGAGGTTGGCGATGGCTTTTATATATCCTGTTTTAACCTCCATCAAAACAACGCAACCCCAGTCAGCCTTTGTGGTGTCAAGGCTTTTCTTCAGTGCATTCTGTGCAACATCCTGAAGGTTTACATCGATGGCCGTATGGAGGTCGAAGCCATTTTGAGGCTCAATTACATCATCCTCGCTGATTTTTTTCCAGCTGTTGCTGCCGACTCTTTTCAGATATACCGCGCCCTTCACTCCGCGTAAGGCCAGGCGGTAATGCCCTTCGAGCCCGATAAAGTATGACTTTGTCAGGGCTTCGGACCTTAAAATATGGCTTGTATCATCGGATATTAAGGGAAACCTTTTCAACTCCGCCAGTTGCAAAACATTCATCCTTTTGGTGATCCTTGCGGCGGCGCCTGTTTTATTAAAAGCTTCCTGCAATATCTTCTTATAATATGCCTTGTTATAATCATTAAATGTGCTGTGAAAACAGTCACTCAGGGTGTCAAGGTATTGTTGAAACCGTTGTTCGGAAAATTTACCGGCCTTCAGATTGATCCTGACAATATACTCTGCCAGACGCTCATAACCTATGGTCATAGAAGCAAGGTTTTTTACAGGCCTTATTCTTTTCTCTTTTTTTGTTATCACCAGCCCGCCAAACCTACCCCTTCTCAGTATTGGAAAGGTTTTGATCTTTTTCAGTTCATTATAGGTAGCATTTTTAACAATCAGAAAATTCCGGTTATGCTTTTTTCTTGCTGATTTCAGCTCACGAATGTATTTATACTTGTTAGCAGGGGTTTTATCAAAATATAGGCTCAGGCAAATCCCGAGAGAGTCAACATGCCGATCAAATGTCGTATCGGGAATAGCAGTAGAATCAAGGTCAAGGTTTACCTGGAAGATAGGTATTGATGTCGACAACAGTTCTCCTGTTTCAGCATAAATATTTCCACGTACGGGTTCAATAATTTCTTTCTTTGTTGACTCGGTACTTGACTGTTTTTTCCAATAATCATCCTGAATAAATTGTAGCGTAAAGATTTTAACTACCACGATAATGGCAAATATCCATACCAGAATATAGATAAAATATGCCCGCATCAATATGGATTTCCTGTTATCGCTCATTTTTCAACCTTGTTCTGATCAAATATTTTCATTGGCGGAACAACAGATTCTTTTATGCCTGTACCCAAACTGTCGAGCCGTAAAGCAATTTCAGATTGCTGGCTGATGTGCATCAGGTTTGATTTTGTTGTTATATAGTCGTATTCCAGCTCTATCAACTGATCTTTCAACTGGGTGGTTTTTCTGATGTTCTTTTCATAGTTATATGAATTTGCAATATACAAAATGGCTAAGAGGCATAGGTACAGCCCAAAAGGCAAAAGCCTGAGCACGATTTCCCGTGTCAGTATTTCCCCGTTCAAAATGCTTATGATGGTATGCCCGATAGTAGGTTTTCTTTTTTTGCCCACTTTCTTCTTTCCCTCATTAACGGGTTCCTGCTCTTCGATATGTTTATATTCATTTTGTTCCATTACTGGACTTTTTCAGCAATTCTAAGTTTAGCGCTGCGCGCTCTTTTATTTTCAAGTATCTCTTTTTCACCAGGGGTTATCGGCTTCCGGTTAATCAATTCAAATGGAGTGCTTACATTTCCAAAGAAATCTTTTTCGATATCCCCGTCAAAATTTCCGGCCCTCATAAAGTTTTTCACCAGCCTATCTTCAAGCGAATGATAGGAAATAACCACAAGCCGCCCAGAAACTTTCAACACCATCAGGCTTTGCATTAAAAACTCTTTCAATGCATCCAATTCGCTGTTGGTTTCAATGCGGAGGGCCTGGAAAACCCTTGCGAGAAATTTCTCCTCATTTCTCCGGTCAATCAGCGATGAAACAGCTTCCTTGAGGTCAGCAGTGGTAAGAATTTGCTTTTGCTCGCGGTATGCCACAATTTTGTTGGCAAGTAATGCGGCATTGGCCAATTCACCGTATTGCCTGAAAATGGCAGCTAACTGCTGCGCCTTATATTCATTTAATATCACTGCCGCCGAAAAGTTTTGCTTTTTATTCATCCTCATGTCAAGGCCTGCATCAAAACGCGTGGAAAACCCCCGTTCAGCCACATCGAACTGATGTGACGAAACTCCCAGATCGGCAATAATACCATCAACCGGCAATGCCTGATGATACTTTAAAAAATTTTTCAAATAACGAAAGTTGTTGTTTAACAGGATCAGGCGCTCATCGTCAATTCTATTTGCCTGTACATCTTCATCCTGATCAAACGCTATGAGCCGCCCACCCTTTAGTCTTTTTAAAATTTCTTCTGAATGCCCGCCTCCGCCAAATGTTACGTCAACATAAATTCCGCCAGGCCTGATATTCAATCCGTCAACAGACTCCGATAACAACACAGGCCTATGATACATCATCAGTTTTTTTCTGATCACGGTTCCCCATAGCCAGCTCTGCCAGGTCGGAATACCCTTCCGGCTCGTCACCCAGCCATGTTTCATACTTTTCTTTGTCCCATAGCTCTATCCTGTCAGAAAATGCAAATAACACCACATCCTTTTCTATTCCGGCGTATTTCAAAAGTGTTTTGGGAATAAGCAGCCTGTTTGTCCCGTCGAGCAACACTTCTGTTGCTCCACGGTAGAAATACCTGACAAATTCCCTGTATTTTTTTACATAAATGTTCAGTTTATTGATCTCGGCAATAGTAGCTTCCCAGGATTCATAAGGATAGATAACAAGGCATTGCTCAAAACCCCTGTTTATCACAAACTTATAGTCTCTCGCTGAAGGAAGTTGTTTTTTCAGGCCGGCAGGAAACATCAATCTGCTCTTGCTGTCCATTTTACAACCATATTCGCCGATTAAACTCAACATTTTTTTATAAAAAATTTGACGGTAAAGATAAATTTTTTTTCATGCACCTTTTACCACTTTTCAACACTTTTTTGTTAAAAAAAACCCGGGTATGAAGGTGGCAACTACATTAATATTGATAATCAGTGCTTTACGCTAAAAATTGTTGATAACTTTTTTCAATAACAAAAAACAGAACAAAACCGGCTTGCTTTTTTTGTCTTTTTCCAATGAATAAATTTCCTGATATGTGTAAACCTGATATGATGCTCGGATTACATATCTACCATATTCACAAGCCATTGAGGCTTAAAAAATAATTCACTGGGTTTTAGTATTTTTGCAAACATGAATAGTACGATGTTTCAAAAGATAAGCAGCTCATTTGAAAAATATTCCGAATCAAATGCTTTTTGTATTCAGGACGTTTTTTTTACATATAGGGAGCTGGGCAAACGGATAAACGGGATTGTTTCCATATTGAAGGCCGTCAAATCAACAAACATCGGAATCATCGCCCACGATGATATTGAGACTTATGCTTCGGTTCTGGCGGTTCTGTTCTCGGGCAAAACATATGTTCCGGTAAATCCCGCATACCCGGGTGAAAGAATTCAAAACATGCTTGAACAAGCAGAAATCGATACTGTGTTAACAAGCAAAATTGCTGACACGGAAAATATCTTTTCTGATCAAAACAAATACGACTTTATTTCAACTTTTCGTATCCAATATGCCTGGCATACACTTCATATTCCGGATGTTTCAGCAGAAAACAAGGCATATATTCTTTTTACTTCGGGAAGTACGGGAATACCCAAGGGGGTCCCGATCAGCTATAAGAATCTTGATGCTTTCTGCGATGCATTTTTCGCACAGGGATTTGATATGAATGAAAATGACAGGGTTCTCCAGATGGTTGACCTTACCTTTGACCTTTCTGTTATGTCGTTTCTCATGCCGCTTTGTGCGGGGGCATGTGTTTATACTGTTCCGCCAGGTGACATAAAATTTGCCGCAACATATTCCATTTTAGAAAAACACCGGATCACTTTCGCCATGATGGTGCCGTCGATATTAGGTTTCCTGAAAAATTATTTCAGCGAAATACGGCTTGAAGATATGCGTTATTCGTTGTTTTGCGGCGAAGCTCTATATGCGGGGCTTGCAAAACAATGGGCGAAATGCATTCCAAATGCCGCTATATTTAATGTTTATGGCCCCACAGAAGCCACGGTTTTTTGTATGGCTTATGAATTGGAAAAAAAAGAAGCGATTAAAGAAAAAAATGATATTGTATGCCTGGGAAAAACCATGAAAAATACGTTGGCAATGATCGTTGACGAAAATCTTTCGCCTGTTTCTGATGGCACCTACGGTGAATTGTGCCTTTCCGGCGCCCAGCTTACGCGGGGCTATATAAAAAATCCATTGAAAAACAACGAGGTTTTTTTTAAATATGTTGATACCAATACCGAACACTTGTTTTACCGGACTGGAGATATTTGCTGTAAGGATGCTGACGGGAATTTTTTTTACAAGTGCCGGCTTGATGACCAAATAAAAATCCAGGGGTATCGTGTTGAATTGGGAGAAGTTGAATTTTACGCCCGAAAATTCACAAATGATAAAAACGCTGCAGCTATTGCATGTCCTGATACATCCGGCAAAACAATCATCCGGCTTTATGTTGAAAATTTTATTCAAAAAAAGGAGCTGGAAGATTATTTAAGGGCCAAACTACCTGCATATATGATCCCGTCAGAAATAATAAGCATAAATATTTTTCCGTTAAATGCTCACGGCAAAACAGATAAAAAAGCCTTACTGAAAATGATAAACTGCTAACATGAATTTATTACTCAAATATTTATTGTTGCCGTTTTCTCTGATCTTTGGACTGATCACATACTTCAGAAACAAATTTTATGACTGGAAGCTTATCCGGTCTGAAGCCTTTGATATTCCTGTGATATGTATAGGAAATCTTTCTATGGGCGGAACAGGAAAGTCTCCTGTTACAGAATACCTGATCCGCTTGTTACAAAAAACCGATAAGCGTATTGCCACGTTAAGCCGTGGGTATGGCCGTAAAAGTAAAGGTTTTGTGCGGGCTGATATTAATGCCACCGCCACAACCATTGGGGATGAGCCGCTGCAATTTTTTACTAAATTCAAGGAAGTTACCGTGGCTGTTTGTGAAGACAGGGTTAAAGGAATTCAAATTCTTTTAGATCAAAAACCTTCGCCGGAAATAATCCTGCTCGATGATGCATACCAGCATCGCCATGTTAAACCCGGTCTTTCTGTTCTTCTGACAGATTACAACCACCTGTATTCTCACGACTGCATGTTCCCCTCGGGGCGCCTGCGTGAATTAAGGCTGGGCGCGGGGCGGGCAGACATCATCATTGTTACAAAATCACCGGAAAATATTTCCGAAAACAAAAAGGCAGAAATAACACACGACCTCAAGCCCGGATCTTATCAAAAGATTTTTTTCTCACATATAAAATATTTGGAACCTGTTCCGTGTTTTAAAAACTCAGAAAAAATCATCACCTCTGATCTCCGTGATTATAAAATCTTATTATTCACAGGAATAGCGCGCCCGGCAGCGCTTACAGAATATTTACAAAACCGTTGCAAGGAACTTTACATTATAAAATTTAGTGACCACCACTCCTATTCTGCCAAAGACATCAAAGATATTTCTGAAAAATTTTGTAATATTGCCTCACAATACAAGGTGATTCTGACCACCGAAAAAGATTTTTCAAGGCTGATTCACCAGGATTTTTTCAATGAGTTGAGTGTTTTCCCGATGTATTACATTCCCATTGAAATGGATTTTCCGGAAAACGATAAAAGAATTTTTGAAAAAAATATTTTAAGTTATGTTGAAAAAAATCAATGAAACCGTTGCTTACATAAAGAGTAAGACCACTTTTGAGCCTCATATAGGCATTATCCTTGGTACCGGACTCGGGAACCTGGCAAATGAAATCAAGGTACATACTGTAATACCTTATTCAGACATACCAAATTTCCCGGTTTCCACTGTTGTCGGCCACAAGGGGCAGCTGGTTTTCGGAACACTCAACAATGTTAATGTTGTTGCCATGCAGGGCCGTTTTCATTATTATGAAGGCTATACCATGCAGGAATTATCATTTCCTGTTCGTGTATTAAAATACCTGGGTATTAAAACACTCATCCTTTCCAATGCCAGCGGCGGGGTAAATTCCACCTTTGAAGTTGGCGACATCATGATCATCACTGATCACATCAATCTTATGGGGAACAATCCTCTTATTGGTAAAAATGATGATGAAATAGGCCCTCGTTTCCCGGATATGCACGATGCCTACGATCATGGATTAATTCAAAAAGCATTACAAATTGCCCAGCGCAATAACATTTCCTGCCGTCAGGGTGTATATGCTGCTGTAACAGGACCTACATTTGAAACACCTTCGGAATACAGGTATATTAAATTTACCGGGGCTGATTGTGTGGGAATGTCCACAGTTCCGGAGGTCATTGTTGCGCGACATATGGGGCTTCCCGTATTTGCCGTATCAATAATCACCGATCTCGGCGTTGAAGGAAAGATAGTGGAAGTATCGCATGAAGAGGTGATACAGGCGGCTAACAATGCTGAGCCAAAAATGACCACCATCATCAAAGAGTTGATCACTCAGATTTAACGTGTATCTCATCAATAATTTTAAGCCGCCACTTATTTTTTTGTATTAAACATTTTCGTTTGGTAAACGGCTGTAAAAGGCCGCCAACAGCGGTAACGGCTGCTGAAACCAAGACAACCTCCGGCTTAATGACCGGGCTGTCACCATTAAGCATGTTGTTGACAATATCAAGCGCAAAAAACAACCCTCCAAAAGTCATCAAGGAAGCGGAAACTATTTCGAGGCCTTTCCGATGTTTAAACACATATGTGATTTCTTTGATGCTATATACATTATAATTCGAGATTGTTATTGCCGAATCAAGTATTTCTGTAATCTTTCCCGAGATCTTTTTTGTTGTGTCGTTTACTTTTATGGTAATATCATCGCCGACAAAAAACCTGTATGATTTACCAATGGTAAGATTCTCAAGTACCAAAACTTTTTGAGCGAAAACAAGGCTCACACAAAAGAATAAACATCCCGTTAAAAAAGCTTTATTCATCAATACAAATTTAAGGTTTTAAACTTTGCATTTAGTTTTAATGTTGCTTACATAGAGAATAATTCTCCTTTTTGTTTTTTTGTCATCTTTTTAACTACTTCATTATAGGAATGATCAATCCATTCATATAATTCTGAATCGGACACGCTACCATCAATGCTTACAGTATTCCAGCATGATTTATTCATGTGATAGCCGGGTACTACACATGTGTGTCTTTCGCGAAGTTCTATGGCGCGCTCCGGATCGCATTTAATATTCACAGCAAAATCACCGGTGAGATCAGTCAGTAAAAATATTTTGCCAAGCACCTTGAAAACAAGCGTTGTTTCGTCAAACGGGAAGCATTCAGTAACACCTTTTTTTGACAGGCAATATTCCCGGAGTTCTTCTATATTCATATTTTATTCATTAACTTCCACACAAATTTACAATTTTCTTTTATCATTCTTTTCTTTCCGGTACATGTCATAACACGGTTCATATCTGAGCTTTAAAAAACAATCATTATTCGCATATTTATCATTTAACATTGCTTAACAAAAAAGTAAAAGCCTCCGCTTTAAAAAAGAATATCTTTGCACGTTTTACAATAAATTCGTCACATAAGTTTTATAAGAATAATATGGCTACGACATTGAAACAAAAGACTTTTGACCTGAAGCGAAGAATGCAGAATGCATTACAGGGTGGTGGAGAAAAAGCCATTGAAAAGCAAAAGGCCACAGGAAAGATGACCGCCCGTGAGCGTATTCTCGCAATATTGGATTCAGGCTCATTTCACGAATACGACCTCTTTGTTGAACACGCAGGCAAAGATTTCGACATGGATAAAAAATACCTTCCGGGTGATGGCGTGGTTACCGGAACAGGCACTATCAACGGCTTCCCCATATGCATCTATGCACAGGACTTCACTGTTGCCGGTGGCTCGCTGGGCTTCATGCATGCCAAAAAGATAACCAAAATCATGGATCATGCCATGAAGCTGAAAGTGCCTTTGATCGGCATCAACGACAGCGGCGGCGCCCGTATACAGGAAGGTGTAAATTCCCTGGCGGGTTATGGAGAAATTTTTTACCGCAATACTATGGCATCGGGAGTGATACCACAAATATCCGTTATTCTCGGGCCTTGCGCGGGCGGAGCCGTATATTCTCCTGCCCTGACCGACTTTGTATTTGTGGTCGATAAAATTTCAAAGATGTTTATCACCGGGCCGGAAGTAATCAAAACCGTGCTGGGTGAAGACATTTCAATGGAAGACCTCGGCGGTGCGCTGGTTCATTCCGAAACCACAGGCAATGCGCATTTCTTTTCCGAAAGCGAGAACGAATGCTTTGAACAGATCAAAAAGCTGATGTCGTTTATTCCCTGGAATAATACTAAAAAAGCCGATCCATTCCCTGTCAAACAGCCGAAAAACAAGATATATAAAATATCGGACATTTTCCCGACCGACTCAAGGAAACCATACGATGTCAGGCTGATTATCAAAGCCATTTGCGACGATTCGGATTTCTTTGAAATCCAGGAGCGTTTTGCCGCCAACATTGTTATCGGCTTTGCACGTATCAACGGCCAGTCTGTGGGGTTTGTCGCCAATCAGCCCATGGTGCTTGCCGGTGTGCTTGATGTTGATTCATCAGATAAAGCTGCACGGTTCATCCGTTTCTGCGATGCATTTAATATTCCTTTAGTTACATTGGTCGACCTTCCCGGTTACCTGCCCGGCATTGATCAGGAACATGCCGGCGTGATCAGGCATGGAGCAAAAGTTCTGTATGCTTATTCGGAAGCTACTGTGCCTAAGATTACTGTTATCCTTAGAAAAGCATATGGCGGTGGATATATTGCCATGTGTTCAAATCACCTGAGAGCCGACTTTGTGTTGGCATGGCCAACAGCAGAAATTGCAGTAATGGGCCCTGAAGGTGCAGCAAATATTATTTTCAGAAATGAGATACAGAGTTCACCCAATCCTGAAGAAGCACGTAAGAAAAAGATAGAAGAATACAAGGAAAAATTCGCTAATCCTTATGTAGCGGCTGCTTATGGCTATGTCGATGCGGTTATTGAGCCTCAAAAAACACGCGAATTTATATTACACGCCATAGAAATTTCGGCCCAGAAAAAAGAAGACCGTCCTATTAAAAAACATGGTATTCCACCTTTCTAATCCTTGAAAATGAAAAATGCCAATAAAGAAAAACCAGAATATTACCCTCTGGTTGTTTTAGGTGAAGAGTATTCAACCTTATATACCAAAAAGTATAAGAACCGCAAGCCTTATGCTCCCATCGACAACAGAAAGATATATTCATTTATTCCTGGTACGATACAAAACGTATTTGTTGAAAAAGATGCCGATGTCAAAGCCGGTGAAAAACTGCTAACCCTACAAGCCATGAAAATGGACAATGAAATTATTGCCCCGGTAAGCGGTAAGGTCAAAAAAGTTTACGTAAAACCAGGGCAGATGGTAACCAAGAACGAGTTGCTGATTGAGCTTTTGTAAATTATTTAATATTGTAAATATCCAGATGTTTGTCTGTCAGGACAAAAACTTTGTCATTGCAAAGTAGAGCACTCTTTATCTCCTCGCTCCCGGGTATCTCCAATTCGGCTTCTTCATATGTTTTCAGGTTATACTTTTTCAATTTATTGCCCTCTGAAAAAACCACCTGTTGTAAAATTATTTGAAAAGACTTCAGGTTTTTAAACGGCAATAACCGCAAATAAGTACCATAGCGATCAAACACCAGGATGCCGTTTTGCGGATCGTACAGATACAAATCATTATCTACCTCGACCATATAAACAGGAGATATCTCATGCCCGGTAATATCGGAGATATTTCCGCTGGCGTGTGATTGCTTCAGGCTGTAATCAAACCTTATAACCTGGCTGGTCAGCGGATCATAAA
>Ga0116170_10005124_pt1 | contig 11807 bp, 12 predicted proteins | sample AD_JPNHW1_MetaG_FD_89797 | JGI IMG/M metagenome (GOLD analysis project Ga0116170, IMG submission 89797) | Active sludge microbial communities of municipal wastewater-treating anaerobic digesters from Japan - AD_JPNHW1_MetaG | ecosystem: Engineered > Bioreactor > Anaerobic > Digestate | place... | reverse complement strand
TTTTTGTCTTTGGACTAAAAAATAAATACAATCTATACAACTCGAAAGAAGGATGCTGAAAACCAGTTAATTAAAATCTAAAATTTGCAGAAATTTTGGAGCGTTGGCAATTCCTGTCGGCGGTCCAAAGGACTCCTTACGGAGCGTGCGCGGGTTGTGAATGAAAAAATTAGAAAATCAAAAAAGGCGCCATCGGCGTTTCCCGACGCGATAGTGTCGGGACCACTTTTTTAGATGTTCTTATTTTTTTCAGAGTGCGGAGAAGCTTTCGACAGGAAGGTCATTTTTTGCTTTACTTTTTTGGACACGCAAAAAAGTAAAAGAGAATAATAATGGCTTTTGATCTTATGGAAGTTATATCCACTTTTCTAATTTTTAAACTATTGGCAATTGGTATAACATTATTTCCTTTTAACAGGTATCCAGATTTCTTCTTCTGAAGCAGGATCATCATTTTTATATTTTTCACCCATTACAGCAAAGTGTGGTCGGTTATCCAGCATGTATGCGGAGGCGGGCAGCCAGTCATTAAAAATATAGCGGTAAAATGCAGGTGCATTTCCAGATGCGCCTTTATACGTGAAAACGGCGTATAAACCTGCCGGCAATAATAATGTGTCCATCCCTGCAGGTATGTCGCTGAAATCAACGACTTCGACAGCAGCCCATTTCTCAAAAAGCTTATCCGGATGAAAGCCATTGAAAAATGAAATATCTTCATAGACTTCAACTGAGAATAAATCAGCGTTTATTGCATTTGAAATTTTTTTTCGCTCAGGCATGAAACTGCGCCACAATTCAACGGTTTTGTTGTTGGCAAATGACATCTGTATCCTTTTTCCAATGAGTTTCTTTTCATTAAGTTCTTCTATCCGTGGCTCTGTCATATATTCTTTGTTTAGTGATCATTATTTACTATTTTCCCCATATAGTATTCATCGTAAAGTACCCCGTCGATTTTTACGGAATTTCTTTTTATTCCTTCAACTTCGTACCCCATTTTTTTATACAGGCCGAATGCTTTGTGGTTATGTGTCATGACCGTCAGTTCGAGTTTGGTGATTTCATTTTCCATTGCCCACAGTTCTGCGGTTTCCAATAGTTTTGTCCCAATACCTTTACCGGATTCATTTTGTAGAACTCCAACTACCAGATAGGCGCAATGATGCACACGCCGGGTTAATCCCCGCTCAAGTGATAAAAAGCCCACGGCCCCGCTGTTTATAAAAGCTCCCCAGATCATCCCGCCCCGGTCAATTGTCAATTCTATATAGTTTGACTGATCTTCAGCCGTGCTTTGACGTTCTCCTTTTTCATACAACATAAAGGATGTTTCGTTATCAAGAGCAATCATCAATGCCAGGAGCGATTTTCCATCATGTTTGCTTAATTTTTTCAGGAGCATAAGAATTATGCATTTATTCAATTAATTCCTTCACCATTCTCTATAGCCCTTGTCAGATCATTGAGAAATCTTACCATCGGGGCGCCGTCAATAACATCGTGGTCAACAAGGATGGTCATATTCAGGATTTCCCTGATCTTTATTTCATCATTTATCACAACCGGCTTTTTCAGCACCGAGCCGATGCCAAATGAAACAGGATGTACTGATTTATGTATGAACCATCCGTTGATCCTGCCCATCATACCCACGGAAGTTATTATTGCATTACCCATTTTCCGGTAAACAAACTTCGGGCTTTTCAGCATCATCCTCCATATCCATCTCCTGATGAATCCCGGCAGATGATAATAAAGGCTTTCAGTAAGTGATGCTTTTTTATTAATCACAATATCTTCACCGGAAATTTTACAACTTTTAGCATTTTCAATTTCCTGCATGATTGCTGCAAGGCTTTTTTCGTTGGTTTTTTCTATGACCATCGGAACCGGCACTTTATGGCCGCCGGCCATTTTTTCAACCATCACCGAAATGTTGATATCATTGAAAATGATCAGCTTTTTTTTATTGAATAAAAAAGCAGCAGCTTCTTTATGTTTACATAGTACGTTGCTGATTACTTTGATCATCCAGGCATTGAACGATATGTCAGCGCCATTTCTTTTTGCTTCCCTGATCTTTTGGCGGCTGGTAGTAACATCAAACTCAAGCAGCGCGCTGACATGATGTTTCGATGCGCCGACGGACATAATGTCGAAGGTCGCAATTCTTGACCGGGGAATATGCTGATAGCTGAAAGGATGTTTCATTCTTTTCCTGTTGGATGTTTTTATAGCTTCGTTGCCTTACCGTTTTCGGGTGTCTGGCCTGATGTTATAAGTTTCATCAGCTTCAATATGATAGTAATTTTAAATTGTTATGTTCAAAATTAGGAAATTATCGTGTAGTGTTCACATATAAAGACATATAATATAAAGCCATTTTTGGAAATCGGGGAATAGCCGCATTTATAAATTATCAAATGCCCGAATCAAAAACTTATATGATTGTATGCCTATGCCCGGGCAGGCCTTTTCTCCGGGGCCGGCAACGTTAAGTGTTTTAATTTTGTTTGCAATAAGCCAATCAGTGATTTTTGCTGCATCATCTTTATATGGATCCATGATCAGATATGGCTTGCCATAATGCTCAGCACATTGAATAGTCCATGCGGTGCCGTTGTCAGGATGGCCATGTGCAGGTTTCAGGACAAGGATGGCATCGGCATCCCTCACATTCCATTCGGTGCGCAACGAACGGGGAATATCGGGGGCGCGGTCACTTCGTTCCTTTGGTGTTTCCTTCAGTTGATAATGTATTGGGATTTTTCCTGCCTCGCAAATACGGCCGGGCGGGCACCAGCCGCCATAATCAATATTAAGTGTAATGGCTGCGTCCAGCGCTGCCTGGTCAACGCCGGCCTGGCCTCCGGAAATTATTTTTATCACATACGTCACAACAGTCTGATTTCTTATTTATTTATTCTACAAACATGCTTTTGTTTAACGGTTCTTTTGTCCGATCAGGCTTATTATACGGTTTTCCGTTTTATCCAGAATCACATCAAAGCCGGAATCTATAAGGCAGTTTACAACCAAATTATTTGTAATCCTTGTTTTGTAATATGAACTGACTTTCTGTACCCATGTGCCGTTTTCCATTTCGTGCAGGAGGTCCGTCACCCGCACCTTATCAGGAAAATATTCCAGAAAGCAGGTCAGAATCCGGCCCGAATCGCTTTTAACGGGAATGAACCTGTTTGTATCCTGCAATTCTGTTGAATAATCCCTGAATGTAAGGATGATTTTTCCTTTTGTGACCAGTATATCTGCCGCATCCCTGATCAATGCCCGGACTTCAGAAAAAGAATCCAGGTGGGGCAGGGTGTCGCCGCAACAGATGATTAATTCAGGATGAAATGACGAAAACTTGCCAACGGACCTGATATCATCATTAATAATTTCAATCAGGTTGCTGTTATTCCGGGTGCCCATCTCAGCCAGTAACTGCTTGTTGAAGTCTATGGCTTTTACCTGAAAACCCAGGCCGGCCAGGGCATAGGACTGTGCACCGTTGCCGGCTCCTAAATCTATTGCAGTTTTCGTGCTTGCCGGCATAATTTTATTGTCAATACAAAATGCTTTGAATGCTTCGCTGTTTTTTTCAAAGCTGCCTGAAAACCAGGAATAAAAATTCCCTAAGTGCTGTTCATAATGTTCTTTAACTGTCATATTTTTTAGATGTTCTGATCATAATAGTTGAAACAGTATTTTGGTAAAATGATTCTTTTCATGATGACACCTTGTGTTGAAGAAGTATCATCTTTATAAATCAAGACAAAAACAGGAAGCGTTTCAGGCGTATTTATATTTTTTCAACGATTACCGCTGTGCCATATGCCAGCACTTCTGTAACACCGCTCATCACATCATTGGCATCGTATCTCATGTTTATGATGGCATTGCAGCCCATTTCTTTTGCGTGTTCAATCATAAGGTTGAGGGCTTCTTCACGGGTTTTTTCGCAGAGTTCAGTATAAATTTGGTTTTTCCCGCCGACAATCGTCATAAAACTCCCGGCAATATTGCCGAAAATATTCCTTGACCGTACGGTTATTCCTCTGACGATGCCGAGGTGTTTAACGATTTTATATCCTTCAAGGTGTGTGCTTGTTGTGATCAGTAATGAATTTTCCATAAGTTTAATGTTTTATTTTATTATTCCGGATTGAATGCAAAATTACATTTCCATTTGCTATGAAAACAGATCGGGTATTTTTCTTGTATTCAAAAATTCATAATACAGTTGGTTTATATTTCCATGTTATTTTCCATTAATTGGTGATGAGCAATTGATTTAAAACCTTTTTAAACTCAGATCTGTGCTGGTATGCCACTATCACGAAAAATATAATTTCAGAATTCTGCAAATGTCGTAAGCAATCCACATTTTGTTCAACGCCACTTTTTCTTTTTCGCCCTTATCAAATTTTGTCGGCCACAGGCCTGAATTATCCTGGTGTGTGAGAAACCATTCAATACCTTTTTCAATATCCTTATCCTTCAGGGTAAAACCGATACTATACAAGGTGTCGAGCGATGACAGCAAGGTATTCCACCAATAGGGGTACTGAAACTTGATCCAATATTCCGGGGTTTTACGGTCGTTGTACTTATCGGGTTTTAAAATCCTGCTTTTGAGAAGTTCTCCGGCTTTTTTTGCCACCCCGGAGTTTTTGTACACAGGATGTACTGCAAAAGCCCTCAATGCCATTCCTGTGGCCTGGTGCGACGAGGACAGATTTTCGTCGGCCCGCACCGGATCAGCGGCGTAGGTTGCGTTATCCAGCTTGTTAACTTTTACAGTTTGAAGGGGAACAACCCATCCGCCATCTTTTTGCCGCTGGCCAGCCAGCCAGTTCATGGCCGTTTCAACCCGATCATCATTCGCATACCCTGCCCTGATAAGCAGCTCCAGCAGAAGCCCGCAATAATAGGGCATATACTGCCTGCCCAGTATGCCCCTGATGTCGCCCTCAGCAGTCTGGCAACTGAAAACATAAGCGGCACATTTTGCCACGGCGCTGTCCGACCTGTCCATTTCATATTTTCCGACCAGTATTCTGAATGATTTGAAGGTCTCAACCAGATCATGGTTTATCGATGGGTACAATGCAACACTTTTGCTTTTGAATTTCCACGAACCATCGGGCTGCTGACGTTTGATTATCTGTTTAATCTCATTATTATCCGGTACCAGTTGAATATTTTCATCCAAAAGGTCACGCCTGACCAGGGCTGTTAATATAGGATCTTTTGCTGTGAGGAGCACTTTTACGGGATCAATTGCCAATAAAGATTTCCAGTTATCCAAACTCATTTATTATTTTTAACAATTGATGACTATTCTTGCTGTTCGGGCGATGTCAGATAATGATACCTGTTTTTTTCATTGATTCCTTAATGACATATCGGAAAGTTTCACAAGTGGATGGTGATAGCCCACAGGCGTTTTATTTCCTATGAGTATGCTTCCGGTAATGGCTTTTTCGGGGCACCAGTTTACGCAGGCCAGGCATGATTCACAACAGTGCTGCCATACAGGCCTGTTGCCGGCCATTACAATATCATTTGCAGGGCAAACCCTTGCACAAATTCCACAGCCGGTACATGTATGATCAACCACAAAGCTTCTGTCCGACAAATGGACAAGTTCTTCATAGGTCAACCCGGTCGACTCTGCCAGTTTGCTGTATAGTTGCAGGGTCTTTTTCTTTCCGCCTTTCAGAAAGGGGATCATAATAAGGTTAAAGAAATCCGGATTTTCATACCTTCCTTTTTTTCCTGATGCTATATACTGATAAATACTTTCGAGTTTCTTTTTCCACTTGTTGAATAGCCGTTGCTGCTTTTCCGTGCTGACAGGTGAAGAGTTATCGGGCATGTTCACAGTAAAACCTGCAGCAAGTTCTCCACCGCGGGCTTTAATGATTTCGCCCAGATTTTTTATGGTTATATGCGACCATCCCAGGCAGGTGCATATGGTGAATATATACTTTGCATCAAGTTTTGCCAATTTGTTTGCGAAAAGCCTGACCATGGCCGGCATACCCTGGTATACCGCATTGTATACCGGGAAAACAATTCCGATAACATCTGCATCGCAGGTTATTCTTTCATTTTCAACAACCAAAGGAATAGGTATCAGTTCTGCGTTCAATCTGGCTGCAATATCCCTGGCAATGACCAGCGAATTACCCGTACCCGAAAAATAATAAATTGCTGCCTTCATGAATAAAATCAATTCAGTTATAAAAGTAAGCAAAAGTCTTGACTTACCTGACCTATTCATAAATAAATGAAATGCAATTTATGAATGAGCATGGGCAATGTGGGCAGCAGGTCAGGTAATCCCGACACAAAAAATTTTTGAAAATGACAATTGCTGCTAAAATACTTGATTTTCTTTTGTCGGCCTGAAAGGTGAAAAATTCTTGTGAATTTTTCAGATTGAGTTATCAAGCATTTATACCTAATACCTCTTGGCTTTTCCGGCTGATTCAATCCGGACGAAAGGGTGTAACAGACTGTAGTTGCATACAATATGTTACGCGGTGTGAGTTTAAAGACTTTGCGCAACCGGTATGCCCGGCAAATCATTCTTTTATAAGTATATTTTTAACATTAAACGTGTCACCGACTAACTTAATCAAATAAGTGCCGCCGGGCAGCGAACTAATATCTATTGTATTTTTAGCATTATTAAACTCTCTTTGCATTACGCAATTCCCGATACTATTATAGACCTGTATGATAAATCTTTGATTATTCTCAAAATCAACTGTAATAAAATCTTTTGCAGGGTTGGGGCTTATCCTGCATTTTCCAGCATCCTTAATATCTTCCATTCCGTTGTTTGTATTTTTGATACAACGAATGCTTACTCCATATTTCTTAGAAATAGGATCATGCTCAACTCCCGGGCTTAAATACCACATATATAATCCCCAGGCATTAGACGAATTGTATGAAGTGGATGTCCACCAGAGGCCATTTTCACGGATAAATTTAAAAATGCCGGTATTCGTGCGTCCCCCGGCGGGAAGCCCTGTAAACCCGCTGCTGTTTGTTGCTGCGGTGTTGGGATCAGCCCAATGAATAGTATCCGCTTCTTTCATTTTGCCTCCTGCAACAGTTGCGCCTCCAAGAAAGGTTTCAGCAGCCTGCCATTCAGCATTTGATGCGACATGCCAACCAAGCGGACAGACATTTGCATTAGCAACATACCAATTGTACAAAGGCCCATAAACCGAATCGTATGCTGCCGAATCGTTGTTGTAATAACAACGTCCCCATGTTGTCAGGTTCGCCCATGCTGCACTGTCAGTGACATTGGGTATCAGAGTTCCTGTATTATCATGCGTTGTTTTCAGATTTTGCTTTAACCAAACCTGATTGTCTATTACAACCGTGTCATATACATTACCATCATAATCAATGACGGTCTGGCTTTGAATCCTTAATGCAAAAGATACAAGTACCGCGAAAAGGAGAATGGTTGTTTTCATAATTGTCTGGTTTTAATTTTTTGGTTTTATTGGACATAACAATCAAGCATGATGGACGGCGGCTATTATCCCGATAGCAAGGCTTATAGGGATAATTGCCGTTTCCTGTCCCATCAAATGTAAAGTTAATAAAAAGAACTGTTAAATCCAAATGTGCGGCACACGATGTTGCCTGCCGGTATAAAGTCTGGTGGTGTTTTTTTATTTTAGCCTAAAAGTCAAACCCGTTGCTAATTCATAATTTACACTATAATACATTTTTTTATTTAATCGATACCGATTTCGTTAATATCTTTCATAAATTATGCATAAAGATTGTATTGCTGTATTCCCGTTATTTTACTACATAATGTAAAATTAAATAAAACTCATTCAAAGATGAGCATATCCCATCAAAAAATAAATATTATTATAGTTTTATTTATCAACAATATTTGTTCAGTACTGCAGGATTTTAGGGCAAGGCATTCCATATGATGATTAATTGGGGAAATACCGTTTTATTTACTTCCAACAATTTCCTTTTAAAATTGTCCCGAATTTGTAATTTTGCTCAATGTTTTCAGCATCATTGAGACATAAAACAATTAGGATTTATTACCGGGAGGTCAGCACGGCATGGCATTCAGGCAAAATACAAAACGCAAAATTATGACAGAGAATAATTACGGGGGCATCCCAAAGAAATACACCGAACTGCAAAAGTCGGAAATTGTAGTATTACCGGTTCCATACGACGGCACCAGCACCTGGATCAAAGGCGCAGACAAAGGTCCTGCCGCCATACTCGAAGCCTCGGCCAACATGGAGCTGTACGACATAGAAACCGACAGCGAAGTATATAAAAAAGGCATACACACGGCTAATGCGGTCACAGAAAAGTCGAGCCCCGAAAAGATGACGGCGGCCGTATACAAAAGCGCATTGAAATATGTGGCAGACGACAAGTTCCTGGTGACCCTGGGCGGCGAGCATTCTATCAGCGTCGGCGCGATACAGGCATATGCCGAAACCTATGAGAACCTTACCGTGTTGCAGCTAGACGCCCACTCCGACATGCGCCCTGAATACGAGGGCAGCCGATACAACCATGCCTGCGCCATGTCGCGCGCGGTGGAGTTTTGCCCGGTGGTGCAGGTGGGTATTCGCAGCATGGATGTGGATGAAAAAAAATACATCACCCGCAGTCGCGTGTTCTTTGCCGAAGAGCGCATGAGCGATCCCGCGTGGAAGGACAAGGTGGTGAAACTGTTGTCAGACAATGTTTACATTACCATCGACCTCGATGTGTTCGACCCATCGGTATTGCCGTCAACAGGTACTCCCGAACCCGGGGGGCTGTTCTGGTATGAGGTGCTGGAACTGATGCGCATGGTAAATGCTAAAAGAAATATCGTCGGGCTGGATGTGGTGGAACTCTGCCCGAACAAAGCCGATAAGGCTTCTGACTTTATCGCTTCGAAACTTATTTACAAAATTCTGAGCTATAAGTTTTGCAGTAAATCAAGATAGTTGATAACCGGACTGTCCGAAAGGTCAAAAGTTTTTATTTCTCGCCAAGGCGCAAAGACGCAAAGATTTTTTAACTGGCTTCATATCCTATGTGCCCTATGTGCCTATGTGGTGAAAAAAGCAGCATAATTTATTTCACGCAAAGACGCAAAGATGCAAAGTTGCAAAGTTGCAAAAGTTTGAATTGCAAAACACATTGATAATATTTTGAGTATTAAAATTTGTAATAAATAAACTGCCGGAATTTTGGTATTTTTGCAGCAGGAAAAACCGACGGAAATAAATGAATCTATCAGTGAACCTGTTCCATAAACCGAAGACGATCGTTTCACGCCAGGGCGCCAAGGCGCAAAGTGTTGTCATTGAAATGATCTTTTCTTCTTATCTGTAGGTGCCGGCCCGGGATCAGCATTTTGGAAAATATAGAAATAAGAAATATTTAATAAATCAAATAATATCATCATCATGAAATTAAAAAAGAAAGACCTGTTAAAAGAAACTGTCAAGCATTTTGACATAAAAAAAGTTGATACCACACCTATGATCAAGGCCATGCGCGATATGTCGTTTACCTCGCGTGACACGGCTGTTGCCGCTGATATTTATGACCGCATGATCAAAGATAAAGACTGCACCATTATGCTCACCTTAGCAGGCAGCACCAGCGCCGGCGGATGCATGCAGGTATATGTCGACATGGTAAAAAACAATATGATCGATGTAGTGGTGGCCACCGGGGCTTCCATCGTCGATATGGACTTCTTTGAAGCACTGGGATTCAAACATTATAAAGGCACTCCGTGGATCGACGACAGCATGTTACGCAGCCTGTACATCGACCGTATCTACGATACATTTATTGATGAAGAAGAGCTGCAGGCATGCGACAGCACCATATATAAAATTGCCAGCACACTGGAACACCGGCCATATTCCTCACGCGAGTTTATCTGGGAAATGGGAAAATACCTGAGCAAGAATTCTAAGAAAAAAGATTCGCTGGTTCAGGCATGTTATGAACATAATGTCCCCATATTCTGCCCGGCCTTCAGCGACAGCAGCGCGGGTTTCGGCCTGGTGAGGCACCAGTGGGAAAATCCCGAAAGCCATGTGAGCATCGATGCGGTGAAAGATTTCCTTGAACTTACCAAAATAAAGATGGCAGCCAAGACCAGCGGCCTGTTCATGGTTGGCGGCGGCGTTCCCAAGAATTTTACGCAGGACACCGTTGTATGTGCCGAAGTACTTGGTTTTGATGTGCCGATGCATAAGTATGCCGTTCAGGTTACCGTGGCTGATGTACGCGATGGCGCCTGCTCCAGTTCCACGCTGAAGGAAGCTTCATCATGGGGCAAGGTGGACACGGTTTACGAACAGATGGTCTATGCCGAAGCCACTACCGTAATTCCGATGATTGCCAGCTACCTCTATCATAAAGGCGATTGGCGCAAACGTAAGAAATACGAATGGTCCAAACTGTTTGAAAAAAAGCAGGCCGTTAAGGCAAAAGCCACGAAAAAGTAAATCTTTCCGCTGGCGGCAGGCTACCGGGTTACAATCACCTTTCTTGTGAAGGTTGAGCTGCCGGTATTTGCAACGATATAGTACATCCCGTTGTTGTTTAGTGAAATATTTAATAGCAGCGGGATGTTGCTTTCTGTTTTTTCGATCAGCTGCCCTGTTGCATCGAAAATGCTTATGCACGTAGTATTTTGCGGCAGCATAACTGTGAAATTCCCGTTATTGGGGTTCGGGTATACCTCAAATGTTACGGCGGTGGCAATATCGGCCATTCCAACCGGCGTCACCATAAATTGCAGGGTGTCGGACCAGTCGCTCCAGCGCAGGTTTTTGTCGCGGTAGCGCATGCGCCACTTATAAGTTTGGCCAACAGACAGCACGCCCGGCTGTAACGTATATGTGGTCAGGTCGAGGCCGGCACTGAGGTTGACCGGGTGATAAAATGGGGCCCCGGAATCGCCAAAATAGTCTTCAACATCGACGGATACATCTATCAGGGGGCTGCTGAAACTTCCGGATGCCTGTATCAGTTGAAATTCCGAAGACATCAGTGTATCCTGTCCCGAGAAAGGTGTGGCGGTCAGTACAGGCTGAGGGTCGGAATAAAATTCTGGAATGATACCGTGAGGTTTATCGGGCGCAGGCCGGTTGAGGATGCGGTGCCATTTGTCAAGGCGTTCCAGGTTGCGGGGTTTATCTATATTGCCCAGGCTGTACATGGTGGTAAAAACGCTTTTTGCGCTCATGTTGATATCTGTAAGTATAAAACAGTAATGGTCGAGCGACTTTTGTATTTCGGGATAATCGGTTTGGTTATTATATATCCCCCAGCGGTCGAGGGCTCCGCCGCCGCCACCTGTCAGCACTTCCCAGAAGTCCCAGTTGCCGCTGTGTGTGCCGCGTATGGCGCCGCGTTCATAATTATGAGAGTGGCCGTGTGTGGTCATAACCATTTTAGTACTGGCGGCTTCGACAGGATATAGATCATCTTCTACATAAGCGGAATTGCCATCAGGCCATACTTCGCTGTGGCCGGGCTCATGGTCAAAAACAAAGATGAAATCCGTATTTTCATCACCTTCAGCTTCATTGATCCTGTTCTGCAGCCAGCTGGTCTGTATCAACGTATTATAAGTCCCATTGGCATTCAGGGCAATAAACCGGCAGTTGCCAAGGTTAAAACAATAATACTTTTCTGAATATCCCGTATAATCCTCATATTTCATAAACTGGTAAAAATAATTGCTTTCTCCTTCATGATTC
>Ga0116170_10005122_pt1 | contig 11810 bp, 12 predicted proteins | sample AD_JPNHW1_MetaG_FD_89797 | JGI IMG/M metagenome (GOLD analysis project Ga0116170, IMG submission 89797) | Active sludge microbial communities of municipal wastewater-treating anaerobic digesters from Japan - AD_JPNHW1_MetaG | ecosystem: Engineered > Bioreactor > Anaerobic > Digestate | place... | reverse complement strand
GTTTACATCCTGATGCCGTATATCTTCACGTTTTATGGGAAAAAGTTCGTGGTCACCATAAGACAGGCCCCTCTCCCGACAGACCGCACGCCAGTGACACCGGCCACCATGCTGACGATTTTAAAAAAAAAACATGCACACCAGGATCTGCCTGACAATTGTTTAAAAATACGAGGGGGGTGTTACCGTAAAATAGTAACGATTACCGGTCGCATGAAAAGTATGCGATTCGCTAAAAAAAATTAAGCAAACATCCTGCCTTCCATATCGGAAAGCCTGTGACCGAAATCGAGACGGACTTTGTCAATGGCGACAAGGAAGTCCTCCCGGGTGATCGCGGATCTCTCGTTCCTGATGGCGTACATCCCTGCCTCCATGCAGATCGCCCGGAGATCGGCGCCGTTCTTTCCCTCGGTCAGGGTTGCAATCTCGGAAAGAATGACCGATTCATCCATCGCAAGGGACCGGGTATGGACCTTTAAGATGGAGAGCCGCCCCTCTTCGTCCGGCAGCGGGATCTCGATGATCCGGTCGAACCTGCCGGGCCGGAGCAGTGCCTTATCGAGGATATCGATACGGTTTGTGGCCCCAATAATCTTCACGTCACCCCGGTTCTCAAACCCGTCCATGCCTGCCAGAAGCTGCATGAGGGTACGCTGCACCTCGCGATCGCCCGAAGTATTTGCCTCGGTCCGGGACGCTCCCACTGCATCGATCTCGTCAATGAAGATAATGGTCGGGGCTTTTTTCTTTGCAAGGTCGAAGAGCTCGCGGACGAGGCGGGCTCCTTCGCCGATATATTTCTGGACAAGTTCGCTCCCGACAACCCGCATGAAATGGGCATTAGTCTCGTGGGCGACCGCTTTTGCAAGCAGGGTCTTTCCTGTCCCGGGCGGCCCGTGGAGCAGCACACCCTTCGGGGGTTCGATCCCGATACGGGTAAAGAGTTCGGGGCGCTTTAACGGGAGCTCGACTGCTTCGCGGATCTCATTTATCTGGTCTTTTAAACCTCCGATGTCCGCGTAACTCTCAAGGGGGGAGTCCACGAGTTCCATGCCGTAGACCTGTGCGTCAAAAGAATTTGGCAGCAGTTCGACAATCGCAAGCGACTGCTGGTTTAACGTGCAGCGTGCCCCGGCCTTCAAATCGTCCGGGTTGATGCTCGGCGAACTCCGCACGAGAAACCTAGGCCCGGCACTGCTCCGGACAATAACACGGGATGAATCGATCACGTCAACGACGGTTCCGATGATAAGGGGAGGGCACCGGAGCTGTTCGCTCTCACTCTTGAGCTTCCTGACCTCCCGCTCGTACCGGATCTTCTGGGTCTCGATATAGCGCTTATCCGCCTCGACCTGCCGGAGCTGCTCCCTGAGCTCAAGGTTGCGTGACTCAAGACTGTTCACCCGGTCGAGCATCTGGATCTCAAGCTCGTGCTTATCGTTTTCGATCTGCTGGAGCTGGTCACGCAGCTGCTCGCTGAGCGTACGATACAGTCTGATGAGCTCTTCAGGGCTCTGCGGTTCGGCTGTATCATGGAGAATATCGGCCATCCCGTTCCTCAAATAGTTATTTAGGGAAATCTGCATATAAAGTGTTGTGAGATTATGCAGTGCGAAATGTGTGGAGAAACGATTCGCGGCATCCCGAAGCTGATCCGTGTAGAAGGTGCGGAACTTCAGGTTTGCACCCGGTGCGGGAAATTTGGTACCGAGGTTCAGCAGCCCCGGCGTACTGACGTGCAGCAGCCGTCTGCCCGACCCGCTCAGGGAACCCGGGCCCAGCCAATGATGGTTCCCGCACAGCGGAAACGGGATATGTTCGATTACATGGAGGGCGATATCGTTGAAGACTATGCGGAGCGGATTAAAAACGCCCGCATGGAAAAGGGTCTCTCCCAGAAAGATCTTGCCCTGCAGATGATGGAGCGGGAACTGCTCATCAAGAAGATCGAGAAGGGAGACCTGATCCCTGAAGAGGAGGTAAGAAAGAAACTCGAAAAGGTGCTCGGCATCAAGCTTGTCGATGTACTTACGAACGATGCTGAAAAGAAGACACAAGCAAAGATCACAAATACGCTGGGCGACCTGACCGTGATCAGGAAAGCAAAGAAATAAGGCCGGTATTTTCCCGCACCTTTTTTTTAACAGGATAGATGTACAGCATTTATGCGGGATATTTCCTCAAATCCTGATGAATTTTCCCCGCCCCTGAATCATCATTTCGCCTTGAACCCTGCCTTTATTAACACCCGGATCTTCTTCCGGCAGCGCAACCAGTCTTTGCTGTACAACTAATAACCAGATGCCATAATTATTCATAGACTAAAGAAGAATTAAAATTACTGTATATCAGTTCATGAGCCGATATGATCTCTATTTTGTATGTCGACGATGAGCCCGGCCTGCTTGAGATCGGCAAACTCTTCCTTGAGCGTAGCGGGGAATTTGGTGTTGACATAATTCCTTCAGCCCCGGCCGCACTTACCCTGATGAATACAAAAAACTACGATGCCATTATCTCTGATTACCAGATGCCTGAAATGGATGGTATCGAATTTTTAAAGACAGTAAGGGGGGCGGGAAATTCTATCCCGTTTATTCTTTTCACCGGACGTGGACGGGAAGAGATTGTTATCCAGGCATTAAACGAAGGGGCCGACTTCTATCTCCAGAAAGGCGGAGAACATCTGTCGCAGTTCACTGAACTTGCACACAAGATCCGTCAGGCTGTTTCGCAGAGACGGGCCGTGGCGAGTATCCGGAGCCATGAGCGTCGTGAAGCGGAGATCATCAATTTCCTGCCCGATGCAACCTTTGCTATCGACAAAACGGGAACGTTGATTTCCTGGAACCAGGCAATGGAGGAGATGACCGGGGTGAAAGCGTCGGAGATCCTTGGAAAAGACAATTATGAATGCGCGATTGCATTGTACCACGAACGGCGCCCGATGCTCATCGATCTTATTCTTGCTCCCGACGAGCAGTTCGAGAAAGACAAGTACCACTATACCCTCCATGACAACAGGATGCTGACTGCCGAGACCACCTTTAAAAGACCGAATGGGATTCCGGTCCATCTCTGGGGAAAGGCCAGCCGCCTGTTTGACGAGAACGGACACCTTGTCGGTGCAATCGAGTCCATCCGGGACATCACCGAACGCAAAAATGCAGAGGATGCATTTGCCGATAACCGACGGATGCTTGATACCCTTATGCATAACCTGCCGGGCATGGTCTACCGGTCCCGTAATGATCCGGAATGGACCTTTGAATTTGTGAGCGGGGGGTGCAAGAATCTCACCGGGTATGATCCCGGGGACCTGATAAACAATCACGTCGTGTCGTATGCATCCCTCATTGTCCCTGAAGATCGCCAGTACGTATCCGACGAAGTCCGGAAGAGTGTTGAAGGGTTGAATCCTTTCCAGATGGAGTACAGGATCACCGATAAGACCGGCCGGATCCGGTGGATATGGGAGCAGGGACGGGGAGTTTTCAATGCCCACAATAAACTTGTTGCCCTTGAAGGATACTCTCTTGATAACAGCGAGCATAAGCAGGCGGTAGAGACACTCAGCCAGGCAAACAGGAAGCTCAACCTCCTCTACGGCATCACGCGGCACGATATCAACAACCAGCTTCTGGCGCTGAATGGTTTTATCGAATTACTCCACGAAAAGACCCCGGATCCAGCGCTTAATTACTATTTCACCTGGATCATGCAATCGATCGCCCGTATTTCTGCCATGATCGAATTCACAAAAGAGTACGAAGCGATCGGGATCACCGTTCCCGCATGGCAGGACATACGCACGGTTGTGGACACTACCGCACAGCAGGCGGCGCTCGGAAAGATCCGAATAAAAAATGATCTTCCTGCCGGAACAGAAGTGTTCGCCGATCCGCTGATTGTCAAAGTTTTCTACAACCTCATAGAAAACGCAGTCCGGCATGGCGGGAAGACCACAACCATCCGGTTCTTCATGGATGACCGTAACGGAGATCATATCCTCGTATGCGAGGATGATGGATTTGGCATCCCAAAAGCGGAGAAGGAAAAGATGTTCAATCGTGGCGTTGGGAAGAACACCGGGCTTGGGCTCTTCCTCGCCCGCGAAATCCTCTCAATTACCGGTATTACCATCACGGAAACCGGGGAACCGGGGACATGCGCACGGTTTGAGATAACCGTACCCCATGCGTTATACCGGCTTTCTGATGTGCAGTAAGAAGAGGGTTTGTCAGCGGCAGGTGGCCGGTTTTCTCACCCGTTACCCTGTCGCACGTCACCCTTCCGTTGTCAGCCGGAAATACCGGGATATCCCGGAAGAGATTTGGTCCGATCAAGTCTGCCAAAAGGATCTGGCAGTTATCCTGCTTCCGTCCGGAACCGGGAAAAGTGGTTAAAAAAACCGGGGTTCACACCGGTTGTTCAAAGAACACCGGCTTTTTTAGTCCACACCCGGTTTGCCCGGAGCGCACAGCCGCCGCTTGTTTCTGTAAGCAGCCCGGGCTCCTCGCGGATACGGGAGAGCAGCCGGGAATGCAGGGCATCTTTCAGCGGTACCGTTGCGAGGTTTACATCAGAGAGGGGCGCCGCCGGGCAGGGTTCGAGGTCCCCGGATGGACTGACATGAACAAAGCCCCGGCCTGCGGCAAGACAGCCCCCGTAGATATCTTCGTCGCCGGGAAATCCAATGAAGAGCGCGGGAAATTTCCGGTTAAATAGCCGCAGGGCCGTATTCAGCGTCTTTCTCTGTTCCCATGTAAGGACAAGGTTTTCCGTGCCAGGCTCCATGGGCACATATTCAACATAGGTGAAAACCCGGGCGCCGGTACCGATCATCTGCCGGATAAATGCTTCGCCGGTAACACGATCAAAATTTTCCCGGGTGGTTGTGACAGAACACCCAAAGAAAATGTTTTGTTTTTTAAGGAGCGAACACGAGATGAGCAGCCGGTCATAGACCCCGCTTCCCCTCCGCGTATCGGTATCCTCCCGGAATCCTTCGAAACTCAATACCGGCACAATATTCCGGCATCCGGTGATTTTTGAAGTGATCGTTTCATCGATCAAAAGGCCATTTGTAAAGAGCGGAAAGAGGATATCCGGATGCGCCCGGGCCATGCATAAGATCTCCTCCTGCCGTACGAGCGGTTCGCCGCCGGCTATGACTATCACGGACACGCCAAGTTCCGCCGCCTGGTCGACCACAGAGGCAAGGATTTCCGGACTCATCTCCGTTGCCGGTTTTTGCCCCCGCCCCATCATGTAACAGCCGGCACACGCAAGATTGCAGCGCAAGGTGATGCTGATAATCATTACTGCAGGGACAATGAGGCCCTTTTTCTCGTAGTTATTCCGCCGGGCCGAGGCTTTCTTCTGGTGCAAAATGATAGACGAACCCGCAAGAAAAAGCGCGGGATCGTCATGGATGGTCCGCAATGCCTGGTACAGGGTGTCCGAGACGGTATCATTGAAAAGCCGACGATGATTTGTATCATTCATTTCGTTCATGGTTTCACGTTCTCATCCTTGTGTTCAGGATCCGCCGTTTTTGGTTTCTCTTCATCAGTAACGGGATACGCTGCGACAATTTGCCCGAGAAGATCATTACGGGCATTCGGGTCTTCCGCGTTCTTCCCGGCAAGGTTAATCTCCGCAACCACCTCGACGCCCCGTGACGTGAGCGCGGTTCTAAGGAGAGTGAGGGATTCTCCGGGCTGACCACGGTTGGTCACAAAGATCACGGCTCTCTTGCCTTCGCACCCCCTGAGTGCCCGGACCGCGGCATTGATCGCAGGTGCGGGTTTCCATGCCCAGACCGGCGTACCGATGATCAGCAGGTCATACCGGGACACATTGATTTTTTCAGGAACAATCAGGTCGCAGGCACATTTTCTTGAGCGCAGGACACCCGTCGTGTAGGCAGTAAAGGACGAGTACTCTTTCTGTGTCTTTACCTCAACGAGATCGCAGCCGCAGGCGCCCTGGATCTGCATAGCCACACCCCGGGTCACGCCGGTATATGAGTAGAAGACAACGCAGGCGTTCAGTACCCTGTGCTGTGTCGTCTTCCTCACGAGTTCCTTGTCGCACTGCTCCATCACGCTCGCGTACATCAGATCGAAATGCCTGCGAAACTGGACCATCCGTTCGCGGTTGATCGTGTAATAGATGTAGAACCCGTCCCGCCGGGACTCAACAAGCCCCTCGCTCCGAAGTGTTTTCAAGTGCTGGGAGACCGCAGGCTGGGAGATGCCAAGCCGGGTGGCAAGCTCGCTGACCCCAAGTGTCCCGGTCGTATCAGTCGAGAGCAGGTAGATGATCTGGAGCCTTGTGAGATCCCCCAGTGCCTTAAAGGCCCCGGCCATTACGGGGACAATTTCGCAGAGATGGGTGCACTTTTCGCATTTATTGCAGTGGTCCATGGCACTCTGCATAAGTGTTTGCTTATACACTTATATATTTTTACCGGATGCCCGCAACCGCGTACATGCCAGGATTCCGGGAAATCACGAGGACGTTTATTTCTTCACGACAAGGGTGTGCGCTTCCTTATCGACTTTGTAGGATTTCGGGCGTTCGAGCAGATCGAGTGCATTGATCTTCATGTCGACGAGTTCGGAGTAATTGAACGACTCATATGTTTTTTCACCCTTATCCTCCCAGAAAACGACAATCCCGTTCTCCATCTTCCTGCTGCTGACAACATTGTGCATATAGTCCGATCCGGAACGTGAGATAATGAAAGTATCCGTTTCACCGTGCTCCACTGCATCTCGCTTGAGTATCCGCACGGGTGCGGGTTTCAGGCACCATGTTCGCGCCGGGCAAGTGAACCGATTATCGGGTTCGGGTTTTTTATTGATGATTTGTGCGGTGCGATTGTGGCGGGAAGTATTCTGAAAAAAAAACATCGGGTAATTAGTGTTCCATGTGAAGTTTCAGGATTGCAAACGAACCAGAAGAGGTTGAGATCACCTTGTCGGCATAACCCCGGACGAGGAAGCAGCCCAGCCGGAGTTGGGCAGATGGATCGGAAAGAAGCTCGTCCTCCCCCGGGCGCTTGTCGGTGAGGGGGAGCGGGCTGCCCTCGTACGAGAGTTCAGCATCCAGGTTATACTCATCGAAAGACACCGTGACCTTCACGGGTCCTGATGCTATCTGGTGATCGGTGATAAGCTCGCATGATTCGGTGAGCGCCATGGCCATCTGCCGGATCACCTCTCTCCTCGCGGCCCACTGTTCACCCTGGCGTTCCATGAACAGGAATATCTGGTCGGATACCGGGCTTTTCTGATCGATGGTCGTTGTCACGCTCTTTTTTATCCCGATCCGCATCACAAGGTTCAGGATAATGGCAGCGATGGTGGCCAGTGAAAGGGCCGAGTCAAAGATCGGACTTATGAATCCGGGGACTCCCTTGTACGCCCCGGGGGTGAGGTAAACGCTGAGCCCGAAGATGAAAGAGATCCCAATAACAAATATCTTCCGGGAATCCAGCATCCTCGTGGAAATCGTCTGGATACCCCCCACGATGATAAAACCGGCAACATAGATCAGGCTTGCCCCGATGACCGGGCCGGGCATGAGAAGAAAAACCGTCGCAAGGACCGGCAGGAATGCAAGAACTATCAGGATCCCGCCCGTAACAAAACCGATATACCGGCTCGTCGAGCGTGTGGCAATCGAAAGCCCGATGTTGGACGAGGACCCGGTCTGTCCCATGCCTCCAAAAAGACCGCCGATAGTTGATGCAACCCCGTCCGCAAAGAGCCCTGACCGGACATTCATCATATCCGGCCGCTTCCATTCCGTGTCATTAACACGCTGACAGATTGAGTACTCGCCGACACTTTTTACAAATGTCACAAGACCTGCAACGCAGAACGGAATAAGGAGGGCTGGCTGGAATGATACCCCGAAATAGTGTATGTCGGGAAACGATATGATCGGGGATGTACCAATCTGGCCAAGCGGGTCTGTACCGGCAAGCCCCGTCGCTATGCAGAGCACATACCCAAACGTCATCCCGATAATGAGCGGGAAGAGTTTCAACTGGCCCCGGCCCCATACGGTTATCCCGACAATGACGGCAAGTGTGAGACATGATAAGAGCGTGACCGCAACCGAGGGTGATGAATTCGTGGTGGTCATGCCAAAAAAATTTGGCAATGCATAGGGCACCACGGTCACCCCAAGCATCATGATGACCAGACCCGTCACTTCGACCGGGAAGAGAACCCGCAGGCGATGGACAATGCGGGAGAGTGCAACCTGCAATACTCCTGATACAGCGGTCATTCCGCAGAGAAGGGAGATGCCACCGGACTGAATGGCAAGGATGGACGCGGAAACAAAATTTGGCCCGTTTACCCGGGGGATAAGATAACCGGATCCGAAATCCCGGTATTTTAGCGACTGGAATATCGTGGATATGCCATTTGCCAGCATCGACATTGAAACAAGGAATGCTGCAGCCCCAACCTCAAGGTTCGTAGCCCGGGCGACAAGGATGGGAAAAATAAATGCAGTTGCGACAATGCCGGTATGCTGCAGGCCGAGCAGGAACAACGTGGGTCCCGGAGGCCTGTCATCAGCAGCATATTCGAGATCCGGAGGACGCATACTTACGGGAAAAGCTGTCTGACTATTATAAAATTTTGATTTAAGGTTAAAGGAAATCTGCCGGATACGGGGGTGGTGATCGGGATGATGATAATGATGATGAGAGGATGCATGAATTCGCCGTAATTCACATATCCTCATTTGGTTAAACCGGGTCTCTTACATCCCGGGTTTTGCCCCGGGTATCTTCACGCGAAATCCGCCAAAAGATTCCGGTCATGTTTTGCCTGTCCGAGGGAGAGCTTGCTAAACACATGCCTCATTTCTGCTCCCAACACCACGAGCTGTTCGTCCATTAGGGTGCGGGGGGCTGCCATCCAGAGTCGTGATATTTATGAGATTCCCGGTTTCGCTTTCGGGCCCGGGTTTCCCTGGAGATCCGGTTTTGCAAGTTAGGTTGCAGATTGTCTATCGCTGCCTGAAGAGTGCCGGAGTTTTTTGTCCCAAAAATGTGACAGTATTTTTATCCGCTTTCAAAGCGTACCAGACTGGTGCCTGCGGGAAAAATCCACCTTTGCTGCATCTCGTCACTCCCAAACATCCCGACACTTCCTGTTTCAGCCTGCTGTTTTCCCCCGAAATCCTCTGGTGACCCGGTCAAATCCGGGCCCAATCCTGGCTTGGATTACCCTTTACCCCCTCCAAAATAAGCCCGTATCGGGCTCCGTTTAAAAATACTTCCAAATTGGGCTTATTTTAGAAATCGGACGAATAAAAAAGGACATGCCAATGCGGTTCTTTTGGCCGATCTCGTGTCAGATTGCCACTTACACGATCCGGAAAAAAGAGGCCACCAGAACGCGGATAGGGGGCTGTAAAGGGCATTATATGGGGCTCAATTTGGGCTTTTTTGGAAGGATGGGCGGATTATAATGGATTTTTATGGCAAGGGATTAATATTTTCCCGGGATTCTGCTGCCCCTGTCGGTATTTTATTGACTGGACGGGATTTTTGCCTTAAAAAAACGCATCGCGGACTTTGTTGTTTTAACCAATCAATCCCTGCTGATCTTTCCGCCGGGCTTGTGATGAAATCCGGGGAAATTAAATATCCTGAACATAAAGGTATACAGTATCACCCGGTGAAATAATGTCAAAAGTGTCCATCCTTCTTGTCGAAGATGACAATGTGCTTGCAAAAATTGCGGAGACGCGGCTTCAGAGTCTTGGTTACGATATGTGTGGCAGGGCAACAACCGCAGCAGAAGCAATGGAGATGGTAGTCAATAATAAACCGGACCTTGTTCTTATGGATATCACTCTAAAGGGAAATGTCGACGGCATTGATGCTGCGAATATGATTAAGAACGGATTTTTTATTCCTGTCGTGTATTGCACTTCACATTCTGACGATGCTGTCCTGGAGCGGGCAAAAACCACACATCCGGATGGTTTTATTACCAAACCCTATACGGATACTAACCTGCGTGTCGCAATTGAACTCGCCCTGAAAAAGAAATAAATGACTCTATAAAAAAAATCCTGTGCTCATCTTATTTTTCAAAATCTTTTCAAGGATTAAAAAAACTTTTTTTGTCCGATCCGTGATCGATTTTTCCATCGTAGATATTACAGCGAATCCTGCATTTTTCCGGGTTCAGTACTTCTCTAAATTTTCCTTTGTAAACTTCAGAATTTTTTAATAGGACTTGCCGAAGCGATTCCCGGTCCATTGGGGATACCCCCTCCTGGCAAGCCCTGGGTGGCACCCCCCGCTCCTAAAAAGGAGAGGCCCCCCACACCCCGACCAATTTTTTTAAAGCATAATACCCCCACACCCCTGTCCGGGCATAAGTGGGGCCCTACCCCCCCTTTTCCGGCATTTTCAAAACCTGTGCTTCGCGTGGAGTTATCGTCTGAAGGTATATTTTGCCGGCCGATGACCCGGGGGGGAGGGCCCTCTTTTCTGTCAAGGGGGTACCCCCCGCTCCTAAAAAGGAGAGGCCCCCCCACACCCCGACCGTTTTTTTTAAAGCATGATACCCCTACCCCCTCTTGTGGCCCGGGGGTGGGGGGGCTGTCAAAAAAGATCCTTTCGCTTCCAGATCTAGCTTATACGAATTTTTGGTGGTTGTTCATCCAACTTGAAAATAGAGAAGTACTGGGGCTAATCAAAATCCTCTTTTTAAATAAATTATGAGGGTGACCCCAGATCCCCCTTAAAATCCCGGCTCAGGGTTACGGAGATCGAAATTAACGTGCTCCTCACCATATTACGAATGATTTTGCAATTTTCATTTCTGATTCCCGGTGAGGATTTCTACAAGAGCCGGATGAGTTTACTGCACACCGGAGAACCGGTACATCCCATTTTGTGCCGTTATCTCGAACCGTGCTCCTTTGCCCGGCTCCCCGGTTTCCTTAATCGTGAGCTCCGTCAGGGAAAGGATCTCCCGGACAAGGAACAACCCAAAACCGGTATTTTTCCCGAATCCCCGCTCGAAGATCCGTTCTTTTTCATCTGCAGCAACACCAATCCCGTTGTCCTCCCATACTACAATGAGATCGTCGCCTTCCTTTTGAGACGATACCCGGATTTTGGTTACGTGTTCCCCATGCCGGGTTGAGTTGTCAAGGAGGTTTGTAAAGACTTTCTCAAGCATCGGGTCGGCAAATACCGTTATACCCTGCACATTCGCGTTCAGGGTAATCGTTGACGGGACCTGCGAACGGGGCACCACGGTGTCTAGTGCAATCCACTGCGGCTCATGGGTGCCAAGATCCCGGTAGACCCGGGTAAATTCGATCTGGGACCGGATTGCTGCTGTGGCAGACTCCACCTTTTTCAGGTATTCGACCTGTGTGGGATCCCCGGATTTCATCTCCGCGATTTTCAGGTACCCAAGGACAACTGAGATTTTGTTGAGGATGTCGTGCCGGGTGATGCTGGTGAGCAGGTTCAGCTGGCGGTTCGCATTACGGAGGGCATCCACAGTTCGTTTTCGTTCGGTAATATCGTGGCAGATACCCTGAATCGCAACAACCCTGCCCCCGGCATCATGTACCAGTGAAAGACTCTGGGAATACCACCGCCATGTGCCGTTCTTGTGCTGTATCCGTAGTTCAATCCCGCTTTTCTTTTCCCCCGTCAGGATAGTCTGCCGGAAGACTTCACGGTTATGGGGAACATCATCGGGATAAACAAAGGCAATTGCGGATTTTCCGATGACGTCTCC
>Ga0116170_10005121_pt1 | contig 11811 bp, 9 predicted proteins | sample AD_JPNHW1_MetaG_FD_89797 | JGI IMG/M metagenome (GOLD analysis project Ga0116170, IMG submission 89797) | Active sludge microbial communities of municipal wastewater-treating anaerobic digesters from Japan - AD_JPNHW1_MetaG | ecosystem: Engineered > Bioreactor > Anaerobic > Digestate | place... | reverse complement strand
CGTTATCCCATAGCGAGGGTGCGTTAGCCCCTCGTTTGCGCGCGGCAATCATGCAGATAGCCCCGGAGGGGCGACACATATCGATCGGTGGAACATGGTTATCACAGGATCATAGGGTGTCGCCCCTACGGGGCTTTGATCCAATTCGCGCCGTTGTCCGAGGGGTTCCGCTATCGCTCCACACCCTCGCTATGGAGTTTCGCCCTACGGGCTAGGGATTATCGATACAGCTATATGGTGTCGCCCCTACGGGGCTTTGATCCAATTCGCGCCGTTGTTCGAGGGGTTCCGCTATCGCTCCACACCCTCGCTATGGGGTTTCGCCCTACGGGCTATGGGGTAACGCTCTACGGGCTAGGGATTATCGATACAGGACCTAAAGGATTTCATCCTGCGGGCTATGGGAAAACGTTCTAGAAGCAAAGAAAAAGCTCCACCCGGAAGTGGAGCTTGTATCATGATAATTGGTATGTTAACTTAGTTTACTTTGTAGGTCTTATCGCCACGGTCAAAGAAACCGATGATCTGCTTGGCGGCGGCAATACCGGCATTGGTATTGGCTTCGGCAGTCTGGGCGCCCATCTTCTTGGGGGTATAATAGACGCGGTCGGCAAACAGCTCCATGAGTTTGGCGGAGCAATCCGGTTCGACATCGGAGATGTAGCGGAATTTCTTCTTTTCTTCAAGGGCTTTGAGCAGGGAATCTTCGTCGATGACTTCTTTGCGGGCGGTATTGATCAGTGCGGAATTATCTTTCATCAGGCTGAGCAGATCCCAGTTGATCGACTTCTTCGTTTCGGCTGTGGCGGGGATGTGCAGGGACACGTAGTCACCTGTCTTGAAGATGTCTTCGACCTTGGAAAGGGGCTTGACACCGTCTTTGGTCATGATCTCGCTGGCGATGTATGGATCGTAGGCATAGATCTCCATGCCGATCCCGCGGGCGATATTTGCCAGATAACGGGCAACGTAGCCATATCCGTAGAGCACCAGCTTTTTGCCGGAGAGTTCAGTTCCGCTCTTGCCGTTGAATTTACCCCGAGCCATGTAGATCATCATACCGATGGCGAGTTCGGCGACGGCATTGGAATTCTGACCGGGAGTGTTCATGACGACGACGTTGCGCGCGGACGCAGCTTTGAGATCGACGTTGTCATAGCCGGCACCGGCGCGCACCACGATCTTGAGATTCTTGGCGGCCGCAAGGGCGGCTTCATCGATGATGTCACTGCGGATGATCACGGCATCGGCATCCGCCAGAGCTTCATGCAACTGAGATACTTCTGTGTAGTTCTCCAGGAATACGTAGTCATATTTCGCGGCTTCGAGCTCAGTCTTGATCTTGGCGGCAGCTTCGGCGGCGAAAGGTTTTTCGGTAGCAACCAGTACTTTTGGCATGGTTTCCTCCATCTCGTTTTTTTGTCTTTGTCCAAGAATTGGCAGACAGTGATTTTGTGTCAACCAATTCTTGTTCAAAGCTCCGCGATATGCGGAATATTCCCTTAAACTCCGTACTTTGAGGTGATGTCCTCCAGCTTGGGAAGCAGCAAGACCTGGAACTGATCGATGCGGCTATCCGGCGCGGCGATGAATTCGATCTGGTCTTTAAAAGCCTGAAAGACGTTCATATCTGTTTTGATATGGGCGAGCAGATCTGGGTGGACGACGATGCGCATGTTCTTGTTGCGCACGAAGTACTCGGCGCGGTTCAGCCAGCGGTAGATCCGCATGGTCACGGCTTCGCGGGAGAAGACTCTGCCGCTGCCGTTGCAGAAGGGACAGGGATCGGAGAAATTGGCGATGAGAGTGGAACGCATCCGTTTGCGGGTGACTTCCACCAGTCCGAGATCGGTGAAGCTATAGACCTTGTTCTTGGCGCGATCGCGGCGCAAACCGCGTTTGAGTATCTCCAGTACTTCGTTCTTGTTGCCTTCGCTGACCATGTCGATAAAATCTATCACGATCACGCCGGAGAGATCTCTGAGCCTGATCTGGCGCGCGCATTCCGCAGCTGCTTCCAGATTGGTCTTCTTGATCGTGTCCTCATAATTGGACTTACCAGTGAAACTGCCGGTATTGACGTCGATCGCCACGAGGGCTTCGGTCTGCTCGATCTTGATGTTACCCCCGGAAGGGAGGTACACGCGTGAATGAAAGACCGTTTCGATCTTCTTCTCTATCCCCCAGGCGTCGAAGATGGGGGAGTCTTCCTTGTAAACCTCGACGTTGGAGATCAGATCGGGTGAAATGTCTTCCAACTGGTCGATGATCTTGCGGGCAAAGTTCTTATCGTCAACCACAAGTCTGTCCACGTGATCTCCGAAGAGATCGCGGATCAGATAGTTGTCGATGGCGTTCTCTTCGAAAACGCAGACGGGTGGTTTAGCATATTTGAGCTGTTTTTCGATCAGGCGCCAAGTTTTTGCCAGAGCGTTGTATTCGTTCTTGAATTCGTCTTCTTCGCATCCTTCGGCCTCGGTGCGGACGATCAGGCCATAGGTGGGATCCTTGACCGCGGAGAGGATGTTGCGGATGCGTCCCCGCTCGGTCTGGGAATAGATCTTGCGGGAAATGGCGATCTTATTTTTATTGGGGAAAAGCACGAGGTATTTCCCGGGGATGGAGATCTGCCCCGTTAGTCTTGCGCCTTTTGAGCCGATCGGGCCTTTATGGATCTGCACTACGATCTCCTGCCCGCTCTTGAGTAGTTTACTGATCTGAGAGGAATCGGTGGGATTGAGCCGTTTGAGCGGTTTGTCGTGCTCAAAAACGTCCAGGAAATCCTGAACGATGTCTGAATAGTGCAGAAACGCGGTACGATCCAGCCCAATGTCCACGAATGCCGCGCCCATGCCGGGCAGGACATCCTTGACGATCCCTTTATAAATGTTACCGACGGGGTTTTGCTTATCCTGTCTTTCGACGAAAAGCTCGACCAGCCGGTTATCTTCGAGAACGGCAACCCTCTTTTCCAGCGGGTGCACGTTGACGATGATCTCTGTGTTGAAGCTATCTTTTTTCATTTTAATCCATCTTGTAGGGTAAATAGTAGAGCCATTCCCCGGGCTGCAGAGTCTTGAGCAGGTATTCCTCGAGGTCAGCCGGTTCGAGCTGGTGACTGCGGGTCAGCGAGGACATCAGTCTGGGGAATGATTTTGTTTTCATGATCAGCTCAAAGAAACTGATCTTGGAAGGGTAATCAACGGTTTTGTAGTCTTTGACCTTGGCGAGAGCGGCAGCCTTGGCTATCGCCTTGTCCAGCCCGCCGACTTCATCGATGAGACCATTAGCTTTGGCGGCTGACGCGGAGAAGACGCGGCCTTCGGCAACGTCACCGATCTTATCCGCTGAGATGCCTCTGGCGCTCATGACGCGGGCTTTGAATTCATCATAGACGGCGGTGGAATTGCGGCGCATGGAATCCAGCATCTCCGGGTCGATATCGTTGAAGAGGCTGAGCTTCCCTGCGTATTTGCCATAGCCGAGAGTTTGGTTGCGGAGACCGAGTTTGCGCCCCAGTCCTTCGGTTCCGGGAAGCATCATGATCACTCCGATCGAGCCGGTGATGGTCATCTCATCCGCCATAATATAGTCGGACGCGCAACTGATATAGTACCCACCTGAGGCCGCGACGCCGTTCATGGAGACGACTATGGGCATCCTTTTCTTCAAGCGGGTCAGTTTCTGGTAGATCAATTCCGATTCCAACGCGCTGCCTCCGGGGCTGTTTACGCGGAGAACCACTGCTTTGATCGTCTCGTCTTTCTCTATGGCATCGAGAATACTCTGAACTTTTTTGGAACTTATGACTCCTTCACTGCTGTAGCCGGAATCCATGGAGATGTTGCCGTTCAGATTGACGACAGCGATGCGGGTGGGCCCGCTGGTCGAAGGCAGACTTGGATGGTACTTGGAAATACTCACTTTGTTTTCTTTGGTGATCTTGTACTGAGCCATCAGGTCATCGCGGGACATGACTCCATCGATAAGCTTATATTCGAGCGCGGTCTTGCCCGAAATGAAGTAATCCGGGCGTGTCTCAAACACTGCCTGGACTTCAGCTGAAGTGAGTTTCCGGCAATCCTGCACTGCCTTGAGGAGGAGGTCATAACGTGCCTTGAGCACGGCATTCAGATTTTCCTGGGTACCGGGCGTAAGCTGCGTCTGAGAATAAGGCTCTCCCGCGCCTTTGTAGGCACCGGACTGGAGGACGTGCATCCTGATCCCCAGCTTGTCCAGCATCTCTTTGTAAAACATGATGTTCGCCGATACTCCCTCGAGCATGAGGCCTGCCGAAGCAGAAGGATTCATATAGACCTTATCAGCGCTCAGACAGAGAAAATAGTCCTTCTGGCTCAGCATGTCGCCAAAAGCAATAACGGGTTTTTTGGATTTGCGGAAGTCCTGGATCGCCAGGCTGATCTCGGAGAGACCACTATAAGATACTTCGATGATCCCGGGTTCGAGATAAAGCCCCTTGATGCGGGAATCGTCCGCGGCAGCCCTGATCCTCTGGCAGATCTCCGGAACGCTGGGCTGATCCATGCCAAACATCTCATTGTATTCCAGCTCGTTGTAAGCGGGGATCATGCCTGAGCTGTTGATCACCAGCCAGCTGTTCTTTGAGACGGTTTGGACTCCTGTCGCCTTCCCCATGGTGGAACAGAATCCGATGCAAAAAGCTACGATCAGCACAACAGGGACGACCAGACATCCGGTCAGGATTTTCGTATTGGTGTTCATAAAATCTCCCTTGATAATTGAACTCTATAGGTAGAGAAAATTGGATACAAAAATGGCGGAGATGTAGGGATTCGAACCCTAGATACGCTTTCACGTATACACGATTTCCAATCGTGCTCCTTAAACCAGCTCGGACACATCTCCGCTAAGTGATGGGACAGCTTTTTGAGCCATCCCTTTTCTGTCAAATAGTTTTCAATGCTTAAAATGGCGAACTCCCGTGAAGATCATGGCTATTCCAAGCTCGTCGCAGGCATTGACGACTTCCGAGTCGCCCTTGGAACCGCCGGGTTGGATAATCGCTTTGATCCCGTAGGGTTCAAGTTCCTCTACAGAATCACGGAAGGGGAAATAACCGTCAGAAGCGCAGACTGCTCCGCGAAGATCGTGGCCGAACTTACCGGCTTTTCGCAAGGCTATCTCGGTCGAATCGATCCTGCTGGTCTGCCCCATGCCCAACCCCAGAGCCTGATCGGCGCCGGTGATGGCGATAGCGTTCGAACTCATGATCGCGACGCAATTCCAGGCAAAACGCAGAGCTTTCAGCTCATCGTCTGTAGGCTGACGCCTGGTCACGACCTTCCAGTCCGAAGGCATCTCGGTGACGTTATCCCACTCCTGGGCTAGATAGGAATTCAACAGCGAACGCACCTGCAGTTTTCCCGCGGGACTCTTCAGCGCTGATTCCTGATAGGCGATCAGCCTGCGGTCTTTCTTCTTGCGCAGGAAATCCAGAACGCCATCCGCGTATGCCGGAGCGATGATGATCTCGGTAAATACTTCATTGATAAGGCGCGCGGTTTCAAGATCAAGCTGGCGATTGACAACGACGATCCCCCCATAAGGAGAGGCGGTATCCGTCCCCAGAGCCCTCTTATAGGCGTCCGCCAGGGTCTTACCGCTACCCACTCCGCAGGGATTACAATGCTTGTAGATAATGACCGTGGGTTCATCAAAGAGCCTGATGCCTCTGAAAGCTGAATCCACATCCATGTAATTCGTATAGGACATCTCTTTGCCGTGCAGCACCTCAAAATAGCTTTTGCCGCTTTCATAGAGCGCTCCAGCCTGATGAGGATTCTCCCCGTAGCGGAGTTTTCGGGTTTGGATCAAGCTGAGATTCAGGTGGGTGGGAAGCTTGCCTTCATCCAGCCTTGTGGCGAAATAACCGGTGATGTTGGCATCATAGGCTGAGGTTAAGCTAAAGACCTTGCGCGCCAGATACTCCCGAAAGCGCAGCGCTTCTTCCCCGCCCCTGTCCAGAGCCGTGAGAGCATCCTGATAATCCGCCGGATCGGTTACAACCGTCACGTGGTTATAATTCTTTGCCGCAGCTCGTAGGAGACTGGGTCCGCCAATGTCGATGTTCTCGATGATCCAGGCGTGATCGGAGGAAGCTTTGGCAACGGTTTCCGCGAAAGGATAGAGATTCACGATCACTACATCTATAGGGCTGATGCCGTGTTCCTCCAGAGATTGCATATGCGCCGGAATATCCCGGTTCGCCAGGATCCCTGCGTGAATACGTGGATGCAGAGTCTTGACACGTCCGTCCATGATCTCCGGAAATCCCGTCAGATCGGACACTTCCAAGACGGCTATTCCCCGCTCCCGCAGGTAGTTTGCCGTGCTTGAAGTGGACAGGATGCCGTAGCCTCTGCTTGCCAGTTCTGCCGCGATCACTTCACAGCCTGTCTTGTCGGAAACGCTTATCAGGGCATAGCGCATTTACTTCTCTCCTTCCTCTTCGATGATCTTCATCAGGTTCTTTAGGTCGGTCTTGGCAAGATAATCTTCCAAGCGTTGGTTGAGTTTTTGGTCAGTGTACATCTCCATGGTGATGCGGACTATCTTCTTGGGTACCTTTCGGGCTATGATGAGATTGTCTTTTTGGTCGATGACCGAGATCAACACGATTCCGCCGATGATGATCACCCAGTTCAGATATATCCACATCAGAGTGATCGGCAGGACGGAGATGTAGCCATAAACCTTCTGCACACTGGTAAGATTGTAGATATACCAGTCAAAACCGCTCTTGGCGATGACCCAGATGACCGTTGTCCAGAAGGCTCCGCGGAAAAGCGAGCTCCGTTTTACCCGGATCGAAGGCAGGATCATATAGAGAAAAATAAGGGCGATGAACTGCAGAAAGAAAGGTATCACATAGAATAGCTGCTGCTTGAGGAAGGACTGTTTCAACAGGGTGGAGATGATCGGCATGGAACTCGTCGAGAACAACACCATCATGATGAACAGCCCAAAGATCATGGTCCCGAGAAACTTCACCAGTTGCCCCAGCCAGTCCACAGGCGGACGGAACTCCATGCTCAGGATACGGTCAAAGGTATCGCGAATAACGCTGAACAGGGAGTAGGACGAGGTTATTAACACCACGAAGCTGAAGATGTTGAATCCTGTGCGTTGTTTGAGCAAACCCTCGACGAAGGAAGTTACCGCCTTGGCAGAACCTGGAACGAAGTTCTGCGCGATAAGATCATTCAGTTTTCCCTTGAAATCCAGAAACGGAAGATCGGGAACCATCAGCATCACGAAGGTGATAAAGGGAATAAAGCCCAAAATAGTGATATAAGTTAGCGATGCCGATTCCTTGAGCACTCCGTCCGAAGTGATGCGTTTGTAGAGGATCTTGGTAAAGTTCCAGACATTGTGCATGGCGTAACGTCTTTTAGCGGGAGATCTCATATAGTCCCAGACGGTCATCAGATCGGTGAATGGCAGTCTCAGATAGATCAGGATCGAATCCCAGAGGCTCGCCGTCACGCTCTTACGTTTCTTGCGCACTATTCCTCCCTCAAAGCTATTACAGGATCAAGATTGGCAGCCCGAACCGCCGGCATTATACCAAAGATCAGGCCCACACCTACGGAAACCATCAGCGAGACCCAGATCATCTGTGTAGAGGCGGCGACGCTGACGCCAAGGTATTTGCCGACCATCCCTAGGATCCCGAAACCGGCTACGATCCCAAATACACCACCCAACGCGGTGATCAGCACCGTCTGTACCAGAAACTGGACGAAGATATCCATGCGCCTGGCGCCGATGGCAAGCCGCACTCCGATCTCCCGGGTGCGTTCTTTGATCGAAGCCAGCATGATGTTCATGATGACGATCCCGCCGACCAGCAGTGAGATCACCGCGATGAGGATAAAGATCGCGGTAAAGATCATGCTGTTCTGTTTCATCTGCTGCATCTGTTCCTGCGCCGAGACCACCTGGAAAAGCTTTTTCCCCCGTTTCAGGTTCAGAATGATATCCTCAACCTTGGTTCTCAGGGCGCTGGCTGATTCCGGATCTTTTGCCCGGATATCCAGATTGTCTATCTTGAGCGAGGGATCAACCCTATGCAGCATAGTCGTCAGGGGTATGAACGCCCTGCGGTTCATATATTCCAGGGGATTCCCCATAGCGGAATTCCCCATCGAACCTTCCATTTTCTTCTCTTCCATGACGCCCACAACGGTGAAACTGAAAGCTACCAGCCCCGACGTAGTATTCCCTGTCGCGGAGGGGATCATGGTCTCCATTCTTGCCGTGATCTTCTCGCCCAGAGGACTTTTGGAGCCGAACAGCTCCTTTGCCACACTGCTTCCCAGGACGATCACATTGCCTTTCTGATCCAGATCGAGATCCTTGATGAATCTGCCCCGGCTGACGTTCCACTCGTCCACGATCGCTTTATCCGGGGTCACTCCCTGTAATTGGGCACTATAGACCTTTTCGAATCGGGAAAGTTCCACGTCATGAGCCGAGATCCTGGGACTAAAAGCCGTCGCTTCAGGGATCTGAGCCTTGATATATTCTGCCTCTCTGAGGGTAAACTCTGCCCGTCCACCTTTGCTAAAATCGTATGACCAATTGGGATCGACCTCGATCTTATTCAGCCCGCCGCGTTCTTCCATCCAACTCATGGTGGATTTATTCATGCCGTTGACGATCGCCAGAACCACCATTATGGACATCACGCCCAGAATGATCCCCACGATCGTGACGATGCTGCGGACTTTACGCGTCCAAATATCGGCAAAGCCGATGTGCAGGGATTCAGCTACCGATATCGCCATTAGTGATGATCCCGTCCATGATGTGGATGATGCGGTCTGCTTTTTTAGCGACCGCCGGATCGTGTGTGACCATAATCACTGTATTGCCGGCTTTATGCAGCCTATCGAATATCTCCAGGATATCCCCGCCTGCCTGAGAATCCAAATTCCCCGTCGGTTCATCCGCCAGGAGGATCGAGGGATCGTTGACGATCGCCCGGGCTATGGCGACCCTCTGTCTCTGACCTCCGGAAAGCTCGGAAGGTTTGTGTCTCAGGCGGTCTGCCAGACCAACGCTGCTGAGGATCTCCACCGCTTTCTTGCCTCGTTTGCCCATAGACAACCCCGCATACATTAGGGGGAGTTCGACGTTCTTTTGGATGTTCAGATGCGGCAGCAGATTGAAAGATTGAAAAACAAAACCTATCTTTTTGTTGCGGATCTGCGACAATTCACTCTTGGGCAAGGCACTGACCAATTGTCCATCCAGATAATAATCCCCTTCGGTCGGCGTGTCCAGACACCCGATTATATGCATCAGCGTGCTTTTCCCCGAACCGGAGGGACCCATGATCGCCACGAATTCACCGCTCTCGATGACGAGGTCTATACCATTCAGGGCACGTACCTTGACCTTTTCGAGGCTATAATCCTTGATCAATCGGTTAATACGTATTACTTCCATTTTATATCCATTTCACCTAATCTACTCAAGGTTTATCAACCGCAACAGATGTCAATAGATTTTTACAAGGCGTGGGGAAGGAGTGTCTTCTCCGGGTTATATAGGTTAATGAGTTAGAGGGTTAATAGGTTAATCCGCGAATCCTGAGACCTGCTGCCATCAACTTATTAACCCATTAACCACTAACTCCCCGAAGGGGGCAGCTCCAGCGCATCCCGGTTCGCCCACAGCGCGCAACCGCCCTCGGTTTCCTTGAGTAGATGATGCTGATCTCGTATCTTGTGAAGAAGTTTGGATCGCAGAGCATCTTTCAGGCTGGCCTGTCGCAGGTCAGTGTCGGAATATGGCGCAAAAGGACAAGGCTCCACCATTCCGGTGGGATTGATATGCATGAATCCACGTCCGGCAGCCAGACAGCCGCCATATTGCTCCTCATCTCCGGGAAAGGCAATAAATAAACCAGGGAGCAGTTCGCAGAGGTCATCGACGCGTGCCTGAACCCCCTGTTTCTGCGCCGGACTCAGCACCAGATGCTTGCTTCGGGGATCGATCGGCACATATTCGACAAAAAAGAAAAGCTGACATCCATTTGCCAGATATTCACTCAGGTATTTCTTTGAGAGTAAAAGATCATAAGCAGGCGAACTGAGCGTGAGCGAGATCCCCCAGAACAGCTTGTGTGCCTTCAGGGCACCGCTGATGCGCTCAAAATTGGCATAAACCCCATCACCTCTCCGGGCATCCGTCTCCAGCTCCCTCCCTTCCAGACTGACCACCGGGATCAAATGAGGGTGGTCTTCAAAGAACCTGATATACTCAGCGTTCAGCAACATTGCATTGGTAAACACAGGAAAGATGATCTGTGGAAACTCAGCTGCCACATTGAGCAGGTCCCGGCGGATCAATGGCTCTCCTCCCGCCAGTAGAATGATCGAGATACCCAAACTCTGCGCCTCGCCCAGGATCTCTCTGAACCGTGAAGCAGTCAGCTCTGCTCCTGAATCCTGATGCAGCACCTTGGAGTAGCAGCCCGCACAGTTGAGATTGCACCTCTGAGTAATACTGATGATGAGTAGCGGAGGTACCTCCAACCCTTCCTTTAGCTGCGCCTGACGCAATCTGGTGGCGCGATACTGCTGCCAGAGGGCACGGATAAAGAACCACCGCAAACGCAGTGGATTCCTCAAGGCTAATTGCAGCGCTTTTCGGAACTGCTTGAGAATATTATTATCAAACCTCTGGCGATATACTTCTTTCATCTCGACACTTCCCTTCTTGAACCTGTTGTTGGACACCAATATTCGAACCGTTTTTCCAGTCAAGGAGATTACTTTACTCTCATAGAGAAATTGTTCTGTGATCGGAGACTCAAGTCAATCCTGCCTTGCCGATATTCCTTTTTTATTGACACCCAACTCATCCGTTGATTAGCTGTTCTTTGTCTTGAACCGAATAATTCTTACCGTGAGGTCTATATGAAAAACTTCATACTTGTGATCCTGCTCCTTGCCGGAGCGATGCTTCTTGGCGCAGAGATCAACGATGATTACGAGCATGACAGAGGTCAGTATTCTGTCCGTGATCTGAGTCCCGAGCAGCAGATCATCCTCGAACGCATCGAACTGAGGCTGGATACCCTCCAGAACGATCTGCGCGGAGTACTGAACAAAACCGAGCAGAGACAACTGCGGAAAACCATCGACGAACTGCGTGAACTGATCCTGATCATCGCTCAGCCTCCTGTTCCCAGGATCTACCCCATGCGCAAGGATGACTTTAATGACCTCAAGCAGCGGATACGCAATCTCGCTTTTCCGGATGACGGACTCGCCTTGCTCAAAACCGCTGCAAGCGGGAACTATTTTTACCAGCGCTCAGATCGCCGGTCTGCTGGATCTATTCACCTTCCCGGACGATAAACTCAAGGCTCTGAGTATAGCCTATCCCAGCTGCGTGGACACTTCCGGCAACTACAAGATCCTGGATTGCTTCGTCTTTGGCGATGACAAGGAAAAAGCCCGCCAGATAATCGAAAAGTGACCTGATTTATTAAGGAGATCAATATGAAGAACATTATTCTGACGATTGTTTGCCTGTTCTGCTTGGCTCAGGGGTGGGCTGGTCCTATAGTATTCGGAGATGTGAGAAGCGATATTGCCGCTGAATTCCTGACGAAAGTCAAAGATGCCGCCGAACAAGACCAAGTCTTCACTTGGGCAGATACCGACGTCTTTTCGGTTATCCAGATCACGGATCAGGGAACCGTCAACCTTTCGGATGGAACCCGCAATCTGCTTACCGTTTCATTGGGATTTT
>Ga0116170_10005119_pt1 | contig 11813 bp, 6 predicted proteins | sample AD_JPNHW1_MetaG_FD_89797 | JGI IMG/M metagenome (GOLD analysis project Ga0116170, IMG submission 89797) | Active sludge microbial communities of municipal wastewater-treating anaerobic digesters from Japan - AD_JPNHW1_MetaG | ecosystem: Engineered > Bioreactor > Anaerobic > Digestate | place... | reverse complement strand
TGATTGCCTCTATAAGCTCGGTAAAATCGTGATACCTGAAAATTCGGAGGTTCTGCATTATGCTGAAACGAATAACCTGTGATAAATTTAAGTCACAACCCTTGGAATTTCAAAAAGGGCTTAATGTTGTTCTTGGCAGCTCTGGCGGAAGCAATGCGATAGGGAAATCAACATTCTTACTAATCCTAGACTTTGGATTCGGTGGCGACGATTATGTCAAGTCTGCCAAGGACGTATTCGAACGTATTGGTCATCATCAAATCAATATCGAATTTGAGTTTGATGAGATCTCGTACTATTTCTATAGATCCACAAATCACCCAACTGTCGTGACTCGTTGTGACAGTAAATATAGTATGGCTATTCAGGAGATGACCGTACCGGAATATCGAGATTGGTTGTTTCATGAATATAAAATTCTTCTGTCGAGTATTAGGTTTGATGAAATTGTTGAACGGTTTTTCCGTATCTATGGGCACGGGAATCACAACGAGCACAAGCCCTTACAAGGCGAGCGAGAGTCTATGTCCACGTCCGTTGACTACCTAATGAAATTGCTTGATAAATATGATGATATCAACAACTTAAAGGTTGCAGAGGAAAACTGTGGAATAAAGCCAAGCAAACAACTTGATCGGTCAGTCACGGACATTTCAGCCGACATGGCTAACAACAGCGAAATAATCAGCAGCTTAGAAAAGCGTAGAGAAGCGCTCAGCAAGCAGAATGAGAATGCGAACTTACGTGCCTTAGGCGTCGATCATGAGAAAATGGAGCGTCTTGCCTCGGTTATCAAGAGTCTGAATAAATTAGAGAATAGAAAAATTCGATTGGAATCACAGTTGAATGCTGTTCGCAACAATATGCCAGACAATGATGGAGCGCTTAAAAAGGACTTTACTGCGTTGCTTCACTTTTTTCCCGACGCAGATATCGAAGCATTTACCGATGTAGAACAATTCCACGCAAAGATCAATAGTTACTTACGCTCCGACATTGAAGAGGAAATAGCGAGGCTCGAACCACTCATCGCAGATACAAACGCAGATATCGCTGCCCTGGAAAAACAACTTACCGACTCAGGGATTGCTCGCGTACATTCACAATCAATACTAACGCAATATGCCCGTGTTACCCGCGAGATAGATGAATTGCAAAGGAAGAACAAAGAACTAGAATATGAAATTCAACAAACGGAGGCTCGAAAAGCTGTGGAGCAAATGCTGGCAGATTTACGCCGCAAACAAGAATTTGCCATTGCTACAGCAGAAAGCCTAGTGAATGCTGAACTGGAAAGAATAAATGCAATCGTGACAGGTGGTAACAGGCCTGCTCCTATATTAATACTAAAGCCCGATAAATCGTTTGAGTTTGGAACTCCCGATGATCAAAGCGAAGGTACTGCCTTCAAGAATCTTGTGGTGTATGATTTAAGCATGCTTACTATTACACCGCTCCCTGCCTTAATCCACGATTCAAGCATTGTCAAGCGTATCGAAGATGCGGATTTTGAGAAGATCCTGGGCTTGTATATGCAAAGTGGATTAAAAGGAAAGCAGGTATTTATTGCGTTTGACAAGGCAGACGCATACACGTCAGAGACATTCATGATCATTGAAAAAGCAGCAGTATTACGCTTGTCCGTAGGTAACGAACTATTCGGTACATCTTGGAGCAGGAGAACGGAATTACCCGAGACTGATTCATCAAAAGATGATAAGAATGCTCCTGCAAGCGATATGACAGAAGAGTGAGGTATAATTCATGGCGGCAATTAATGATTTACTACGGCAAATTGTCGATCCGACGTTACGGGATCGCTTATCGGACGAAATTAACCGAATGACAAAGAATAAGAAATTCGGCCTGGTTTTTGAAGAACATTTACCAGAATGCACACCGCTATATGGTATTCCTATCCGGCGCGGCTCTTCAGTAGCCCGAAAAGCAGGCCCGATGAAAGAAATCTACACAGTGAAGAAGATTGCCAAGGAGGAAGCCGTATGTGTTGACCGAACCACGCAAGAAGCGGTAAGCATACCACTTTGTGAATTAGTATCAGTAGCACAATTCGGTGAGCCGATTTTCCCTAGTTTGATTCCTATCGCAAAGGTAGAGAATGCGCCGACCAGCAGCATATGGCATACGTTAATTGAAGCCGATAACTACCATGCACTACAACTTTTAGAGTATTTGTATGAGGGGAAAGTAGATTGCATCTACATCGATCCGCCTTACAATACTGGGGCGAGGGATTGGAAATATAACAATGACTATGTGGATTCAGCCGATGCTTGGCGTCATAGCAAATGGCTTTCTATGATGAAAAAGAGGTTACAAATAGCGAAAAGAATACTGAATCCGGATACGGGTGTACTAATCATAACTATTGATGAGCATGAAGTTCACAACCTCCGTTCATTGCTTCAAGATTTATTCTCTGGCGCTTATATTCAAATGGTTACGGATGTTGTGAATCCCAAAGGTGTGACTCAAGGACGATTCTCACGTGTTGAAGAATACGATGTATTCTGTTTCATGCCAAAAGCCTTTGTTATTGGTGGCGATGATCCTCTACTTGGAGAGAAGGTTCTCAACATAAAACCTAGATGGAAGGGTCTTTTACGTTCTGGAACAAATGCGCGTCGTATAGATAGAAAAAATATGTTCTATCCAATTTTGATTGATGGAACAAGGAGAAGAGTTATTCGTGCATGTGATTCCATACCCTTTGGAACTGAGATCAATTCAGAGGTTCATATTGATGGATATGATGTTGCATGGCCAATTCGCTCTGATGGTTCAGAAGGGAACTGGGGTGTTGGTTTTTCGACACTTAATGAACTGATAGAAAAAGGATATGTCGCTGTTGGAGGCTATGATAAAAAGCGAAATACATGGGCGATAACGTACCTCAGTCAAAGACCTCAACGCCAAATCGAATCTGGCGAACTAGTCATAGTAGCGTTTGACGAAGAGAGGAATACCGTTGATGTGGAGTATGCAGTATCACAAGAAAAGCAGATAAAATCAGTATGGCACCGTAGCTTGCATGATCAGGGTGTCAATGGTTCTGACCTTGTTTCTGGAATTGTCGGACAATCAAGAGCCTTTTCATTCCCAAAGTCTCTTTATTCTACTAAAGATGCGATAGCCGCAGTTGTACGCAATAATCCCAACGCACTTATAGTCGACTTCTTTGCAGGGAGCGGTACTACTCTTCACGCCGTAAACCTTCTAAACGTTGAGGATGGTGGGCAGAGGCGATGTATACTTGTGACCAACAACGAAGTATCTGAGGCTGACGCTCGAGACTTGAAGGGGAAAGGTCATCAACCTGGAGACACTGAATGGGAAAATCGTGGAATCTGCCGCGCTGTCACTTGGCCACGTACAGAATATAGCATACTTGGCAAGCGCGCAGATGGCACTCTATTATCAGGAGATTATTACACAAGCCAAACCACAACGAAGGAAGAAAACCGTTCTTTCTTTCAGCTTGGCTTTGCGGAAAACCCTGCCACATTATCACTACAGGCAAAGAAACAAATTGTCGCTCTCATTGGCAAGGATAAACTGCCCCAGTCGCTTGTTAAACCTGATAGTATGTTTATCGTATCGGAGAAGCACACGGCCTCCATTCTGTTTAATCCAGCAGTAGAGGCAGATTGGCTTGTTGCGCTCGAGGATCAGGATCACATTACTGATTTCTATATTGTGACGAGCGATAACCGAGTTTTCAACGATATTAAGGCTCAGGTGACCGAATTGCTCGGGATGAGATCTGTTACTGAGCAGCTAAAGCGTCCAATGAGCAAGGGCTTCCCCGCTAATGTAGAGTATTTTAAACTTGGGTTTTTGGACAAGAATAGAGTATCCCTTGGCCAGCAGTTTTCAGAGATATTGCCGCTCTTGTGGCTGAAAGCTGGAGCTGTTGGCGAACGCCCTGAGCTTGATGGGGGGAACTTGCCGGAGATGTTGATTCTACCACAGAACTCGTTTGCAGTCCTATTAGAGGAAGATTGCTACGGAAAATTCGCAGAGGCATTGCATGAATCTATGAACATCAAAACAGTTTTCTTTGTCACGAACTCAGAAGATGCGTTCAGGGAGATGTCCGCCGGCATCGAGATACAACCTACCTACCAGTTGTACCGCGACTACATCGATAATTTCGTAATCGGGAGCAGGAGGAATGACGTATGAGAGCAACGCTTTTCCCTTTTCAAGAAATGGCGCTGGCCGACTTGCATGAGAAGATACATAAGGCGCATACAATGTGGAGTGAGAAAGACCCTCAGGTTATATCGTTTTCCGCGCCAACGGGCGCTGGAAAGACAATTATCATGACTGCGCTATTTGAAGATATAATCTTCGGCCATGCGTTTGGTATAGCGGAGCCTAACTCTGTTTTTGTCTGGCTTTCAGATATGCCCGAACTAAATGAGCAGACGCGCCTAAAGATCGAGAGTAAATCGGATAAATTCCGCACCCGCGATATGCGAGTAATCGATTCGACATATGACGCAGAGTACTTATCAGCCGGAGGCATCTATTTTCTGAACACCCAAAAGCTTGGCTCAGATAAATTACTTACTCAGAAATCCGATCTTCGCCAGTATACAATTTGGGAAACTCTCGCAAATACTGCAAAGCGCCAACCCAAGTCCTTTTACGTGGTCATCGATGAAGCACATAGAGGCACTTTTACATCAACGCAGGCTGAAAACAAAGCACAGTCAATCATGCAGAAATTTATCAAAGGGAGCAAGGATGACGAACTGCCAGTAATGCCGCTCGTGATCGGCGTGACCGCAACACCGCAGCGATTCCAAAAACTCATTGAGGACACACCTTCAACTACTCAGAAGGTGGTTGTGAAACCTGAGGACGTGATTGAATCAGGGCTACTAAAGGATAGGATTATCATTCACTTCCCGGAAATTGCAATCAATGCGGATCTGACTATGTTCAGAGAAGCCGTCATCAATTGGAAAAAGAAGTGCGAGCTCTGGGCAGCATACTGTGAACAAGAAGAAATTAACCCCATGGTACGGCCTATTCTTGTTGTTCAAGTAGAAGATGGCAATGAGCGATCGGTGACTCAAACAGACTTGGATTCGTGTATTACCATTGTTGAAGAGTTGCTTGGACGAAAGCTACAAGCAGGCGAGGCGGTACAAACTTTTGATGGGAGCGACACGATAAAGGTATGTGGTCTGGAGATTCAACATATCAATGCGTCACATATTGAAGAAGATGATAAGGCTATCATCGTGTTCTTTAAAATGAATCTTTCCACAGGATGGGATTGTCCACGCGCTGAAACGATGATGTCGTTTAGGCATGCAAATGACTATACTTACATCGCTCAGCTGCTTGGTCGAATGATCCGTACCCCGCTTGCCCGGCGAGTAGAATCTAGCGCTGAGCTTAATAATGTTTCGCTCTATTTGCCATTCTTTGACGAAAAAACAGTCAAACTGGTAGAGCAGGCCTTGCGGGACAGTGAAGCGGTCGTGCCTTCCGAAACAGGTTCCTATAAGGAACTTATCACACTTAAACGCAATCCATCGTTTGCTGATGTGTTCAGCGATATGGATTTAATCACCTATCGTATAGACTCGGCACGGAAACAACCCGCTCTCCGCAGGTTAATGGCGCTTGCCCGTGCCCTCACCCAGGATATGATTGCTCCTCGCGCCCGTCAAAGTGTACTTAAAAAAGTGCTTGACGAGTTTGAAAAAGAGATAAGCGCTATTAAAGAAACTGGTGGATATGATGTGATCGCCAATGCGGCTACAGCATTGGCACTCCGGACACTTACGATTGAATATGCTAGCAATTCTGATGGTACGTCTAGTGATACAGAAACCGTGGAATTGACAGATTCTGATCTAAACAATTTGTTCGAGAGAGCTGGGAAAATCCTTGGCGGAGACTTGCATAGAGAATATTGGGTGCGTCACTCAAGCCGTGATTATGAGGAAGTCAAGACGGAAATTATTGTCATGGCATGTAACATTGCCGCAATGGATCGATTGGACACCTTTGCCGACAGCCAATTTAATATACTGTATGATGAACACCAGTCAGCGTTTCGTAAACTGAAAGAAGAACGTAGAGATGTTTATAAGAGGTTGGCGCAAACCTCGACAACGCCAATTCCGCTAGCTTGGGATTTGCCTCAAACTATAGACTTCTTGGTTGGCGACGAAGCAAAAGTATATGAGAATCATTTATTCATACCTATTGAGAGCGGAGATTTCAAGGCAAGCCTTAACGAGTGGGAAGACGGTCTCGTTAAAGAGGAATTGAAGAAAGGCGCAGTAGCTTGGCTCCGCAACCTTGATCGGAAGAAGTGGTCACTAGAAATACCATATGAAGCAAACGGAATAACAGCACCGATGTTTCCTGATTTGATGGTCATCAGTACCGATGTTCATGGTTATGTCTTTGATGTGCTTGAGCCACATGACCCCAGCCGGAAGGACAACTACCCCAAAGCAGTTGGTCTTGCCAAGTTCGCTGAGAAGCACGGCGAACATTTCGGCCGGATTCAACTTATCCGTAAAGGAAGAGGTAATGATCAACGCGAGCATTTTTACCGCTTAGATATGGGCAAGCTAAGCATACGTAACAAAGTGCGCGGTATCACATCCAATGCCGAACTCGACAGGATTTTTAATGAAGATGCTTTTGTAGACAACTAAACATGTTCAACAAATGGTAATATTTGGAGGATCAACAATGGATGCCGGAAAACGCACTATCAACGAAGTCTTTAACGGTAGTCGTATCTTAGAAATCCCGTTTTTTCAACGCGCATATGTATGGGGTGAACCTCAGTGGGAGCGTTTGCTTGAAGATGTCGAAAACGTAAGCCGGGTACGCACGCCTTACTTCATGGGATCGGTAATTCTTAAACAGCAATTAACAGACACCGGGAGTGTCATTGGCGATGTTCGTACTGTAATTGATGGGCAGCAGCGGCTTACGACGCTTTCGATCCTCCTAAAAGTATTATGCTTAAAAACAGATAGTCTGAGAAAATTTGACAAAAGATTTCGGCTTGACGATAATCGTACTGTTATTCAGCATAACCATAACGATATTGAAGCCTATAATGCTATTATGGACCTTGAACGAATTGAAACTACAAATCGAGCAGATAATATCTCACGAGCATATCAGTATTTTATTGACAAGCTTAATCCGAAAAGTGTGGACTTTGATACCATATGTAATGCTATTCTATTTATCGGCATTGACCTTTTCGCCGATGAAGATGAACAACAGATCTTCGATACAATCAATTCTCTGGGAGTGCGTCTTACAACCGCCGAACTTCTAAAGAATTACTTCTTTGGTCGCAATGATATAACGACATATAAGAAATTCTGGCTTGACATTTTTGAAAAAGACGAAGAGACCAAAGAGTATTGGGATAAAGAAGTAACAACCGGGCGCTTGAAGAGGACGTTTATCGACTTGTTCTTCTATTCGTTCCTACAAATTAAGATACAAGACAATACGATTGAAGTGAAAGCTGAAGATAAGCAGGCTTTCTCAAAAGTCGAGAAGCTGTTTGACTCCTATAAACGCTTCATTAAAGACTATTGTGGCGGTGACAAACACTCTCTGTTAAAAGAGATTAGGGAGTACGCTACAGTATTCAGAAAAGCTATCAATGCGGAAATTATCGATGACGAGCTCCCCGCAGAAGCAGGAATCGAGCGGCTAAATGCTGTAATTTTTGCCATCGATACAGCGACACTGATCCCATATATTCTCTTTGTTGAACGCAACATTCAGGAAGCGTCTGTCAGAAATGACTTGTATGATTATCTTGAGTCGTATATTATGCGCCGCCTTGTTACTCGTACGACAACGAAAAATTACAATCAGCTATTTGCTGATCGCCTGATTTATAACCGCATTTTAACAAGGCAAGCCTTTATTGATTACATTAGTGGTCAGGACGATAAAACTAACCGTATGCCAACCAATGATGAGGTTAAAGCTGCCTTTGATGAGTCGTGGCTTACTAATAAATACGCAGCAGGTGTTCTCTATCTACTTGAGTCTAGAATCCGTGATCGCCGCCGCCATTCCACACAATTGCTTGGTATAAACAAGTACAGCCTTGAGCATATGATGCCAAAAAAATGGCGCAATCACTGGGTTTTTAGTGGCGATAAAGGTGCAGCAGATCTTCGCGATCGCAAGCTGCTGACACTTGGAAATTTAACGATTATCACGCAAGCATTAAACGCCTCTATTCGTGACTCTGATTGGGAAACAAAAAAATCCGGACAAGGTGACAAAGGCGGATTGCGGAAGTATGCTGACGGCATCGAAACGCTCTCTGCGTTTCTTGATGCAGATGTATGGGATGAGATCGCTATTCGGAAGAGAGCAGAATACCTCTCTATGAAAGCTCTTGAAATATGGAGTATGTAACGCCTTCCATGCTGGGATCAGTTCAGTGCAATAAGCCGTTTATCTGCATACTTTGAGCGAACGCGATTATTAGTAGTGGGCAAAGGAGTGAAAATAATGAACAGAAAGATAGTGGAAATACATGTAGATATGCAGCCTGGATCAAGCAACAATCTAGTAACAACCCCTGTTCCAATGGCGGTGTTTTCGGCTACACTCATGTCGAGCATTGAAACAGCAACCTCAAATGGTCGCGAAGATGAGCGTGAAGAACTTGTGTGTAGGTTACTTGCAAGTGATATGTCCATTGAGGAAATCACGATTGTGCTGAACCTTCGTAAACGAGATGTCGAAATTATTCAAAAGAATCATGCAAGCATCAAGATACCGGATTATACCAGATAGAGTACAATAAAGTTCGCAAAAAGCAAAAAGGCAAGACAAAGCCATTGGGACTCCTGTAGAATGAGATTGCAAACAACATTCAAGGAGGAGACCCCAATGGTCAAGAAAAAGGATACCATAAATCTGACGGAATTGCTACTGGAATCGATGGGACAGCCAGATCCAATGCTGCACATGCTGGAATGGCTATGTAGTGCACTGATGGAAGCAGAGGTATCAGCGAAGCTGGGAGCAGAGAAGAGCGAGCACAGCACCGAACGAATCAGCAGCCGAAGCGGGTATCGACCTCGGCGGTTGGATACACGCATGGGCACGATGTATCTCATGATCCCCAAGGTGCGCAGCGGCGGGTACATTCCATTCTTTGTGACAGAGCGGAAACGCAGCGAGGCCGCTTTGATTCAGGTGGTGCAGGAAGCATTCGTGCAAGGCGTGTCCACAAGAAAAATGGACAAGCTGGCCAAGAGCCTGGGCATCGAGAACCTGTCACGTTCACAGGTGAGTGAAATGACCAAAGGACTCAACGACCAAGTGGAAGCCTTCCGCCATCGACCACTGGAGGGCGACTATCCGATTCTCTGGGTGGATGCGTTGTATGAGAAGGTACGCTTTGACGGACGGGTCGTCAGCATGGCGATACAACTGGTGTGCGGTGTGAATCAGAAAGGTCAGCGAGAGGTGCTGGCGATCGAGCCGATGCTATGCGAATCAACCGAGACGTATGGTGAAGTATTCCGCAGTCTCAAAGAGCGCGGGCTGAAAACACCGGCGCTCGTGATTTCGGATGCCCACAGCGGGCTGATCGCTGCGATTCGCGAGAACTTTCCCGGAACGAGTTGGCAGCGGTGCAAGGTGCATTTTATGCGCAACATTCTGGCGCACGTTCCGCAAAGAAACAAGCAAGCCTTTGCCAAAGAGCTCAAGGAGATTTGGCTTGCGCCCACCGCGGTGGGCGCAAGGGAGCGGGCTGCCCGGCTGTGCGAAGCTTATGCTTCCCGTTTTCCAAAGGCCATTGAGACGCTGGAAAACGGCTTGGAAGACTCCCTATCCTTCTACGCCTTCCCCCAGCTCGACAGCCGTAAGATTGCTTCCTCCAATATGATTGAGAGATTGAATGAGGAAATACGGCGGCGAACAAAGGTCATTGGCATTTTCCCTAACCCGGATTCCTATTTGCGCCTTGTCACTACATACCTCATGGAGTACGCTGAGGACTGGTCGGTCTCCCGCTGTTACATCCGCAAGGATTCTCTCGCTACCCTGTTACTTACTGCTGCTTGACTAACATCAGGAGTCCCTTTTTGCGAACTTTCCTTGACACTATCTTATACTACCAAAAAACTAAAGCAACGTCGCGAAAGACGCCCTAAGACATGTAATCAGTAACGAGAAGACAGGTATATTAACCATATGATACTTACTCAAGTTTCCACCATATTATAGACACACGCTCATCGCTTGAGATCTTGGTTGACGAGCGATGACACAGTTGCGAGAACTTGTGCTACGGAGGGAAAGATGGGTCACGTCAAGAATTTTTCGCACATTTGTTGGAGCCCTAACGCCAAGCAGTAGCCGCCAGATGATATTTCCAGATTCCCCGAGCCAAAGCGCCGTGTAAGCCGCCAAGTAGCCACCGCCGCGTGCGGCGGCTTGGCCTTGACAGGGGTGGTTCGGGGCGCTATCCTCCATAAGCGACGGGATGAGCCATTGCCGGATGATATTCCCGAGTTCCCGTCGCCGCCCACAGACTAGCGCTCCGAACCGGCGCTGTCAAGGTTGGCGGCTAATGGGTGCGTCAGTTGGCCTGTTCCTTTTCAAGCTCGCAGAGGTGTTGCATGTTCAGATAAACCTTTTCGCCCCACTGGGAAGCGGACATGTGCCTGAGCCTTGCGCATACCAGCATCAGCGCGCTGTTGCCGTCCGGAAAGCAGCCTACGACTCTGGTACGGCGCCTGATCTCACGGTTGATCCGCTCAATGCCGTTGTTGTTACGGATGCGTAGCCAGTGCTGCGAAGGGTAGTTCGTATAGGTCAGCGTTTCGACGATGCCATCCTCCAGCGTTTTTGCTGCGCTGCCGAGCTTGGTTCTTCGATGATGCTCCACTACTTCCTGCGCTTTGCGCAAACAAGCAGCTTTGTTCTCCTGCGCGAAGATGGCTTTCAGCATAGCGCCGACCTCTTTTGCACGCACGCGGGGCACGTCGCTGAGGACATTTCTCATGAAATGCACCATGCAGCGTTGGTAATGGGCCTCAGGGAACACTTGCAGCATTGCCTCTACCATGCCGTTACACTTATCACCCGTCATCATCCGCACGCCTCGAAGCCCACGCTTGGCCAGATGCCGGAAAAAACGAAGCCAGCTTTCCGTATCTTCCTTTCCACCCTCGCAGGCGCCGATCACCTCCCGATTCCCGTCCTCGTTCACGCCCAAAGCAACCAGAATCGCTACGTTTTCAATGGTTCCGCCCCAATTCTTCTTGAGGTAGATGCCATCCAGAAACACGTAGGGGTACGTTGATTTGAGCTCACGGTTGCGCCAGGCTTCGATCTGGACATACACCTTTTTGTTCAGCTCGCTGACCGTTGCGGGTGACACCTTCGCACCCCAGAGCGCTTCGGTTACATCCTCCACCCGGCGAACCGATACCCCGGCCAGATACATCTCGATCAGCGCTTCTTCGACCGACTCCTCACGGCGTTTATAACGCTCTACAATGGCTGTTTCAAAAGGGAGAACACGCAACTTTGGCACTTTCAGGGTCACTTCTCCGCTCGTGGTCAGCAGCTTTCGGCTATAATGTCCCGCGCGTGTATCCAAACGCTCTTCATTCCGCTCATACCGATGGACGTTGGTAATCCGGTCTGCTTCTTCGTCCAGAAGTTTGTTGAGCGTTTCTTCCACCGTCCCGCGCACCAATTCCTTGAGCTGTCCCTTTATTTCCGCCTGATTGAGCTGTATA
>Ga0116170_10005117_pt1 | contig 11815 bp, 7 predicted proteins | sample AD_JPNHW1_MetaG_FD_89797 | JGI IMG/M metagenome (GOLD analysis project Ga0116170, IMG submission 89797) | Active sludge microbial communities of municipal wastewater-treating anaerobic digesters from Japan - AD_JPNHW1_MetaG | ecosystem: Engineered > Bioreactor > Anaerobic > Digestate | place... | reverse complement strand
TGGGGAAAGTAATTTAATATTATGGGAATTAGCAGGATAGAGTTGAATGCCACCAGAGAGACTCCGGTTGTTGTTATGCAGGAGGGTCTTATCTCCATTAAAGGACGGTCTATAATTGAGAATGCAGGTGATTTTTATAAACCTTTATATCAATGGGTCACTGATTATGTTGCGACCTCCGGTGATGTCACACGTGTAACATTTGCCTTTGAGTTCATAAACACATCCTCTACAAAGTGGATCTACAGCATCGTAAAAGAGCTGGCTAAATTCAAAAACGTACATAAAAACCTGACAATTGAATGGCATTATGAAAAGGGGGATGAAGAACTCTTTGAACTCGGAGAGATAATTCACTCTTTCATTGATTGCCCTTTCCTTTTTTATGAGGCCGAATAAATCATTGGTTGGGTTTTGTGTGCCTTTTGATCTCTTCTTTTCTGAAAAAGATTAAAAAAAACCGATAAAATTTCATAACTTTGCACCGCCTTATCAGGCGTCGTCTGACCCATGGTGTAATTGGCAACACGTCGGATTTTGGTTCCGCAGAGTCCTGGTTCGAGCCCAGGTGGGTCAACAAAAAACAAGTCTGCTGTTACGGCAGGCTTGTTTTGTTTTAACAGGTTGCCTGTTGTTCGATCTGGGCGAGAAGCCTGTCCCGATAGCGGAGTGTATCGGGAAGTCCAGGAGGGTCAACAAAAGAGTGAGAGTGAGAGCGGGAGCGAGCACTCTCACTTCGTTTTTAATGAATCAAGCAGTGGTTCAATCTGTGGTTTTAATAACTCACCCTCTTTTTCCAGTATCTGGTTCACATCGAAAAAGAGTCCTTCAATATCAAATTCGTTTGGTTTAAGCTTCAGATAATCACAACCTCCTGATGTCAACGACTGCTGCCCTCCAAAACTTAGCCCAAGGAGATTCAGAAGATCATATTCATGATCAACTGAAATGACATGCCAGCCGGTCTCTTCTGTCCTGCCATCACCTGTTGATAGAATAGTACGGACAACCATGTTGAGTTTGTAACTGATATTCTTGTATTGAATGGTGTCCCCGGTATTGTGATATGCAAATGACAGTACACTAAGATCCCAGATATTGAATGGGAAGTTTTCCAATATTTTTTTTTCGAGCTTTATAATTGTTCTGAAGTCATCAGTTGTAACCGTGTCTGCCGTGAATATTGCAATAAGGGTGTCGTTCTTTTCAGGCCTCGCATATGGAGAATAGGAACTGGTAAAGAGAGTGCCATAGTAAAGAACCCTGAAATCTTCCATATTGAGTGTAGTATCACATCTCTGATATCGATCCATAAGCCTGGGATAATAAAAGACTGAACTGCTATCGTTCATAACCCCTTTTATACCCTGGTAATCCGGCGGGAGAAACGTTGGATCCTGTGCTGAAACATTTATCATCACAAACATAGCAGCAACTAAAGAAATGGCTTTTTTCATTTTTCTATCCTGAAAGTGACATTACAATCCATAAATGTAATGTTTTTGACTGAGAGGGCAAACCAGGCCTGATTACTTATTTAATCACCATAATCGGGAGAATTCTCTCATAGAGGTGAAGATGCATTTGTTGCAGCTTAAAAAAGTTCTATCTTTGAACATCTAAATTTTTGGATGTCTAAGTTTAAGAAGGATATTGTAAGGTAAATAACCGCTGGCCAGCCCGGTCGTGGTTATCCGTTTGTTTTAGACTGTAATGTTCATTACAGCCTCTATTTCATTTATATACATTGACAAATCAACGGCCTGTAATTATTGCATGCCGAAAAAAACTTAAACATCATGAGCGACGACATTAAATCAATTCACGAATTCGATATTAATCTTATCTGCGGATATTTCTCAGACCTTGAGCGACAAGGACCTGGTAGTCCGGATGTGACGATTAAAGCATTGAGCTTCATCAATAACCTGACCGAAGGATCGTGTATAGCCGACATCGGTTGCGGTACAGGTGGACAGACAATGGTGCTGGCACAGCACACACCCGGCAGGATCACCGGTATTGACCTGTTTCAGGGTTTTATTGACCGTTTTAACCATAATGCTGCCAGACTGAACCTTCAGGAAAGGGTAAAGGGAGTTACAGGCTCTATGGAGAGCCTTCCTTTCCGGGATGAAGAGCTTGACCTTATATGGTCAGAAGGAGCGATCTACAACATTGGCTTCGAGAGAGGAGTGAATGAATGGCGCAGGTTTATAAAAACGGGAGGATATATTGCTGTCTCGGAGGCATCGTGGTTCACCGAAGAGAGACCTGCGGAGATAGATGCATTCTGGAAACTGGAATACCCGGGGATTGACACAATCCCTGTCAAAATAGCCCAGCTGCAAAGAGCAGGTTATATTCCCGTAGCTGCCTTTATATTACCAGAGAAATGTTGGACAGACAATTTTTATGTCCCACAAATTCCTCTGTATGAAAAATTTCTTAAAAGGAATCCCGGAAACAGATCAGCAGAAGAGTTCGTGAAAAATATGCAGTATGAGTCTCACCTATATGACCTGTATAAAGAATATTACGGTTATGTGTTCTACATAGGTAAGAAGCTCTAAATGGTCGTTATTAAAGGATTGTCCCTGGTCTTTCAGGGCAATCCTTTTTTAATAGCAATAACAAGAGGCATTATTTGCTGTCAGGAATGGTGAAATGAAAAACAGACCCTTTGTTTAACCTGCTTTCGACCCAAATCTTTCCGCCCTGTATTTCCACAAGATCTTTACAGATATTCAGTCCCAGCCCGGAGCCTTTTTCTTTGTCTGTTCCAAGGGTTGATTTTTTAGTGTTAATGGTGAATAAACCCTCAATAGCATCTTCAGTGATTCCCACTCCGGTATCGGAAACAGTAATTTCCAAATTTGTTTCGTGGTGAACACAATTAACAGTTATAAGGCCAGACTCGGGAGTATATTTTATGGCGTTATTAATCAGGTTTCTGATTATGGCTTTGGTTATCTCTCTGTCCAGAAAAACAGGCTTGACTATGGTTATATTATTATGTAGTTCTATTTTTTTCCGGGCAACATTCTCACTAAAAAGCGCAACAACTTCATCAACAATTGACTTCAAATCATATTCGCTGAATACAGGAGACATCTGACCAGTCTGTACCCTGAACCAATCCAGCAGGTTTTCAAGTAACTCATATGTCTGATTGGAGGTGTTTTTTATTGTTGAACACCACTCTTCAGCCTTGTCAATATCTCTTTCTTTAATGGAATTACATAATAACTCATGAGTATAGATTAAAGAACCGAGTGGACTCCTGAGATCATGAGCAATTATTGAAAACAGCATATCCTTTGTGGCGTTAAGTTTAATCAGTTCCTCATTTTGTTTTTGAATAGTAATTTCGGCTTCCTTACGGTTTGTGATATCCAGAATTGTCCCAGTCATGTAATGAAGTGTTCCGTCTTCGTCAAAGAAGAGTTCCCCCAGACCATGTATCCATAACTCCTTTTTGTCTGCCCACCTGATTATTTTATACTCTTTATCGAACTTTTCCTTTTTGGTAATTATATTTTTCTGCAAATATTCAGTCATCATGCTCTGCCATTGTGGATGAATAAGTTTAGTCCATCCATCCACTGTCTTTTCAAAAGAAGGGTCAATGCCAAAAATGGTGTCAAGTATTTCAGTACACTCCCACGTACCAGTAATAAAATCAAGTTTGTAACTTCCCAACCCGGCTATCTTTTGTGATTCCTTGAGTACTTTCTCACTTTCTCTCAGTGCAGTCTCAAACTGTTTTCGCAGCGAAATATCGCGGGTTACAGTAAGGAAATGGTCTGTCCCATAAATATTTACTATTCTGGCAGAGACTATTCCAACAATAATCCTTCCATCTTTACAACGGAAATGTGCTTCAAAACTGTCACAAAATCCGTCCCGGAGCATTTTATCAACAATTTCGGTACGTTCATTAATATCTGCCCATATTTTTATTTCCATCGTGGTTTTACCCACAACTTCCTCCGGCGTATATCCCAACAGTTTTGTAAATCCGTTGTTCACACTGACTATGTGTCTGTCTGAAATACGGATAATGTTAACTGCATCAGGATTTAGATTGAAAAGTAACTCAAAATGATCTTTGGCCTCTTTGAGTTTTTGTTCAGCCAGTCTTCGTTCAGTAACATCTGTTGAGAGCATGGCAAACTCACCTTTTTTGGGTGAGTAAAGTTTGAGCTCATAATAACGTCCCAGCTCCTTGCTGTAATTTTCGTAAACAGTAGAAATGCCGGTAAGAGCAACCTCTGCAAATTTATCAATCCAGTATTGTTCTGTCTGAGGGAATAACTCCTTTGCTGTCTTTCCTATTATTTCAGAGGCTGTGTAACCAGTAGTGTTTTCCATGGCCGAGTTCACCTCAAGAAACCTGTAATCGACGGGGTCCCCTTTTTCATTCAGAATAATCTCATGAGCCGCAAAATTGGAATTAAGGTTTTGGAAGAGTTTTTTGTAATGATCTTTACTTTCACGGAGAGTTTCTTCTACTTTTCTCCGTTCAGAAATATCTGTCACACTTATAATCCTGTATGCTGGTTTTCCGGATTCATCATAAACAGTTGTAATATCAATATTCACCGGAAAACGGAACCCGTCTTTTCTGATATGAACCGACTCATGTACGTAGTGGCCACTCCTGTGAACTATTGCTTTGTTAACATTAAGTTCTTCTATTGTTTCGGGAGCAAAAACAACCGTAATCGGTTTACCGGTCAGTTCTTCGACAGTGTATCCATGCATCGAGGCATATTCCGGATTTACCAGTATGAAAGTATCATTGGAAACGGAAACAACAGCAATTCCCCATTTGGCATTCCGGAATATATTCTCCCATACAAGCCTGTTTTCCGCTTCAGCTTTGCGTCGGGTAATGTCAATTGCAGTGCCTATAATGCGAACTGGTTTGTTATTATCGTAATCGACATGCCCTGTGAGTTCGAGCCATCTCAGAATACCTGTCTTAACATGATTGACTCTTAACTCTGTGTTCCACTTTCCTGTTGATTGTTTTTCTGTAAGCTCCTGGATATTCTTTTTTACAATCTCCCTGTCTTCCGGATGTACAGCTTCAATGACTGATTCAATACTGAGACTGGTGCCTGCCGGAAATCCCCAGTATTCGTACATCAACTCATCCCAGATCAACTCATTCCGGGTCATCTCCCATTCAAAAACACCTATTCCTGCATAACTCAATGCATGTTTAAATCGCAAACTGTTTATGGATTCGTTGCTTTTCAGAATGTCTTCCAGGTATTGATTACGACGGCGAAGTTCCTCATATGTAGGTTCAGAAGACATGTCAAAGACTTTTTTTCCGACAATATAAATATACAGCTAAAGAAGCCATAAAACCAATCTTTTACCATCCAATTTTTCGGAAACAATTCAGATCAGTGTCCGGAATTTTCTATATTTAACTGACAAACAGAAACCGTCTAACTTTTAGGTTAATTTTTATAATGAAACCATTGCTAAGGTTGCTTACTTTATTTTGTGTCGCTTATGGCGTTTCGGGAAATCATACCATTTTTGCCGAAAGCTCTGCTGTTGATACCATCTCTGTTACCGCTATTTTAAAACATGCTGTTGCAACAGAGGAGGTCAGGCCGGATTCTTCTGTTTATTACTACAGGCTGGCGATAGAAAAAATTAACACTACATTAAAGACTAAAAGGATATCGAAGGATAGTGCCGGATCCTTTAAAAAAAAGCTTATAGAAGCACAATCAGGGCTTGGACTGTTGTTCTACCGGCAGGTAAATTATAATGCTGCCATTAAATGTTTTGATGCAGCATATGACATTGCCAAAGAGCTTAATGATCCGGTTTCAAAGGCCGATTGTCTTTTCAATTATGCTGAAGTTTTCCTGGAGCAAAGTAAATATACCGAGGCAATGACCTATTATTATGGTGCGTTGCAGCAATACCAGGAAATCAGCAATGAAAACGGAGCTTACTGGTGTTATGTCGGGATGGGCATAGTCCAGAAACAGTGCGGGAACTACAAAGATGCCGTTATTTGCTATCAGAAAGCACATGAGATTGCAGTGGGGTCAGACATGAAACTGGAAGCAGCATATTGTTATAATAACCTTGGCATTGTCTACCGCCGTCAGGGGGATATAGGCAAGGCTATGGAGAATTATAAACTGGCACTCGATTGTTTCACTGAAATGAAGGATAACCTTGCAGCTTCGGATTGCCTTAACAATATCGGAAACCTTTATCTGGATAAAGGAGACCCGCAGAGGGCACTTGATTATATGACCCGCTCTATAAGCTTCAGCGAAGTACAGGCAGATAATTACCGTATGATAAGCCGATATATGAATCTTTCCGATGCCTGTTCTGCTGTGAAGGATTTGAAGAACGCTTCTATGTATATCGAAAAAGCAATCGGATTGGCAGAAAAAGCGGAAGACAAACTTCAGCTGGCATCGTGCTACTCTCAGGCCGGAAACCTGCAGATAACAATCGGGTCTGCTGCAGAAGGAATCAGCTTTTTTATCAGATCCTGTGATCTGTTTCACGCTATTGGCGCAAAGGTGGAGGAGGCTGAGTGCCTCATTGAGCTGGCAGAGGCAGAGCTTAAAGCAGGCCGGACAGATGATGCATATAAACACGCGTCTGCTGCAGAGGATATTTCCCGAACAAACGGGGGCATAAAAACAATCTTCGAGGTCAATACCTCCCTTGCAAAAATATGGGAGAAGAAAGGAAATCCCTCCATGGCACTCTCTTATATGAAAACCGCTTCACAGCTGCAGGACAGCATCTTCAGCATTGAAAAAAACAGAACGGTGGAGGAGATAGAGGCTGGTTATACCCTTTCACGACTTGAAAACGAAAACCAGATTTTACAGCAGAAGGAGCAACTTCAGCAACAGGCATTGCGATTAAGGAATATTGCCCTCTTATCTCTGTCTCTGATACTTTTGCTGGCTGTTTTTGTTATGTGGCTTATTATACGGCGACACCACGACTTGAGAATAATTGCAAAACGGGAGGAAGAGATAAAACAAAAAGAGATTGACCGGCTGAATGAAAACCTTTCATTCAAGGAGAGGGAGCTTACAACAAAGACTTTGTTTATTACACAGAAAAATACGTTGCTTCAGAGGCTGATCAATGAATTTGATGAACTGAAAACAGAACCGGATAAGACAGCCATGAGGCTCGACCAACTTAAACGGGAACTAAAAAAAGAATTAACACCTGATGCCTGGAAAGAATTTGAAGCTCAGTTTAATGAAGTGCACCCTGGCTTTCAGTCACGTCTACTAGAAAAATTTCCTGATCTGAGCCAGTCTGAAAGAAGGTTATGTGCTTTTCTCCATCTCGATATGAATAACCGTGAAATTGCTGCACTCACAGGACAGACAGCCAAAAGCCTTGAAGTGGCAAGAACAAGAATAAGAAAAAAGATGAACCTCAGCCGCGAGGAGAACCTGGCGAACTTTATTGCCACAATATAGAAACAGACTCATTTCCTCTTCATCGCCGGAAATACAAAAAGACCATATTTTAATCAACGGAACGGCAGATAAGCCTTTTTGAGTGTTTTTGTAGTGTTTTAACAGCGTCATTATCAATGGCTTTTGTTCATCACTAAACAGAATTCAGAATAACTTTGAAGGCACAATTTTATTCTGTCAGGTTTTATACAACCAGTTAAAAATGTTTATGATGAACTGTACTTTCAGCCGGCTGTGCCCGGTACTATCAGCCAGGAGAAATAATATACTTCTGACAGGAGCCACAGGTATCCTTGGCTCTCATATACTATTTGAACTCCTCTTACTCTTTTCTGAAAGGAAGATGAAGGGTCAGATCGTGCTTCTTGTAAGACCCGACAGGAAACACACAGCTGAAGAGCGTGTAAAGAATGTTCTGACAAGTGAGAGTGTCCCTGAACAGCTTAGGCGGATACCTGTCAGTGATCTGCTCAGGAACATTGTGGTAATTGATTCGGGATTAAGAGAATTTTCTGCCGGGATGCTACCTCCAGGATTAAGTGGTTATACAGTTATTCATGCAGCATCATCGGTAAATCTTGGACATGGAGAGGAACAAAGCAGGGAGATTGAGGAAAATAATTACTTCGGCACTGTTCATCTTCTTGAAGAGATCTCATCAAGAACGAGCCGATTTGTCTTTGTAAGTACGGCTTACTCTTCCGGACATCGTTGCGGTGAGATTGACAACGATTTCCTCTCTGCCGATGGTTATGACTTCAGGAATCCATATGAGCTTTATAAGCACCGGACGGAAAAATATATTGAAGAGTTTTGTAAAAAGAGGTTGATTGAGTGGAAAATAATCCGGCCATCAATTATATGCGGACGTCTTATTGATCCTCCATATTATGCAATTTCAAGGTTCCTGGTTTTTTATCTTTTTGCGAGGTACGCTATGGCAATTCAGAACAGGCTGAAAGAGTCGCAGCTAAGGCTACAGGTGCCTGAAAAATCAGTGATAAACATTGTTCCTGTTGATTATGTTGCCAAAGCCCTGGTTTCATCGCTGGAGGATACGGTAACACAGCTTAACGTTGTCCATCCGGTTGATGTCTCGTGTCGGACTCTGTTTAAAAGCGGGTTTGAATTAATCAACTTCAGCAATTATACTTTTGTTGATGATATGCCGGAGTCTGTTACTCAGGTGGAGAAAATGCTTTATGCCACTGTTGGCAGTCAGCTGGGACCATATATAAATACGCCTGAACATCATTTTAATACCTCTCTGTTAAGTGGATTGATGCCTGGCATCAATATTCCATCTGTAGAGGATAATTTTTCAAAGTTGCTTGAGTTTGCTGTCAGACAGAAATTCATCCCGTTATATTAGAGTTTTTAGTTCGAAAATCTGCTACTGTTTGGGCAGAGATAAAAAAAGAGGCTGTCTTCACTTTTTGAGACAGCCTCTTTTATCTTAAGATGTTATTCATGAATTATCGGATCAGCATTTCCGTCAGGATCGCCGGATGCTGTACCGCTTGATGTCGGATTGCCTCCTGTAGCAAGGAGAACGCCAGCGGCATGAGGTGTAGCCATTGAAGTGCCACTCATTGTCGCAACTGAGTTGTTTTTATAGAGCGAATAGATGCTTACGCCCGGAGCACAATAGTCAACCGGAGGATTGCCATAGTTTGAAAATGAAGCAAAAACATCGGATGCATTACAGGCAGAGATAGTATAAACGTTTGTTCCGTTGGCACGTGCAGGTGAATAATTATTTGCATTTGCTGCGTCGTTGCCGGCAGCTACAGCTACAAAGATTCCTTTTGCTCCTATTGCTATGATGGCGTTGTCAAGAGCAGTATAGGTTGATCCACCGAGGCTCATGTTTACTACATCACCAGCTGTTGCGTTCGCAGAAACATAATCACAGCCTTTGATTATATTCGAATACGATCCCGAACCCTTCCTGTCAAGAACTTTAACAGGAACCACATAAGCACCTGCAGCTACTCCGACAACACCAACAGTGTTGTCAATTGCAGCTATGATACCTGCACAATGTGTTCCGTGTCCGTTGTCATCATTGGCTGTTGATGTGCCAGTAACATAAGTTTTAGCAAGGGTTGTATTCACATGCAGATCTGAGTGAGTAAGCCAGACCCCTGTGTCAATGATCCATGCTTTATGGGTACCGGTATAAGTTGCTCCACCGCCTACCCTGGTTATGCCGGGAGGTGTTTGTTCTGCCGGAAGAGAAGAAGCAGAAGCATTTGCCTGTGGTCCTGCAAGGATAAAATACTGATCAGCCCATACACCCATTACATTGGGGTTCTTTGCAAGTGTGGCAGCTTCGGTTTCTGAAAGGTTAACTGCAAAGCCTTCAACAGCCGATGCATAAACCTGCAGTGGCTCACGTTCAGAAATGCCTGACTCTTTGAGCACGCTTTTTGTAATGTCAACCATCTTTTGTTCGGCAGCAACATAGGTAACAGCAGCAGCCTTCAGGCCAGCCGCATCTGACTTAAGCAGCACCACATACTGACCAGGGATTATGTCCCCGGATTTCATTCTTACAAGATCATCTCCCTGAACTAATGTCTCGGGACTTTTGGAGCAGCCTGCTATTACAAGAGCAAGCGCAGCGAGAAATAACACTGTTTTTTTCATAGTAAAAATTGGATTAGGATTGTTTAGGAGTTAAAAATAATAAATAAAATAAAGCATATTAACATATATTAACAAAAAATATTAACAAAACGCTAAAAAGAATGAATAAAAATGAATAAATATAAAAACCCTCGCCTGGTATAGACGAAGGTTAAACAATATAAAAAAGAATGTTTTTATCAGTACATCGATGGGTAAGGGAAGTCAGTGGCGGGAAGGAATGTCTCTTTTATTGTTCTCGGGCTGGTCCACCTGAGCAGGTTTAACTGTCCCCCTGCTTTGTCGTTCGTGCCTGAGGCACGTGCTCCTCCAAAGGGCTGCATGCCAACCATTGCTCCTGTGGGTTTATCGTTGTAGTAAAAGTTACCTGCCGCATATCTTAAAACCTGGCAGGCTCTTATTGCAGCATACCTGTCGTTTGAAAAGATAGAACCTGTAAGCCCATAGGGAGAGGTGCTGTCGCACAGATGAAGCGTCTCTTCAAACAGGTCGTCATTGTAAACATAGATAGTCATTACAGGCCCGAAAATCTCCTCTTCCATAGTTTTAAAGTGAGGATCTTTTGTAACGATAATTGTCGGTTCAATAAAATAGCCCACGCTGCTGTCACCTTTTCCTCCGGCAATAATCTCACAGTCGGGAGATGTTCGGGCATATTCTATATACTCCATGATGCTGTTGAATGAGTTTTCATCAATCACCGCATTGACGAAGTTGGAGAAATTACTCACATCGCCAACCTTGATCCTGGATATCATTTTTAACAGATGATCCTTGATCTTTGGCCAGATGGATGCAGGTATATATGCCCGTGATGCAGCTGAACATTTTTGTCCCTGGTACTCAAATGCACCTCTTATGATTGCTGTTGCAACTTCGAGCTTGTTTGCAGAGTTATGGACAAAGATGAAGTCTTTACCACCAGTCTCACCAACAAGTTTCGGATAGCTTTTATATTTTTCAATGTTTTCGGATACTCCTTTCCAGAGAGTATTGAAAGTGGCATTTGATCCGGTGAAATGTATGCCGGCCAGGTTTGTATTTTTCAGGACAACCCTGCTTATTTCCGAACCTGAACCAGGGATGAAATTTACCACTCCTGCCGGCAACCCTGCCTCGAGGAATATTTTCATGAGGAAGTAGTTTGAGAGGAGGGAAGTGGTAGCCGGCTTCCAGACAGTGGTATTTCCCATCAGTGCTACCGACATATTGAGGTTTGAAGCAATAGCAGTAAAGTTAAACGGAGTGATGGTGTAAACAAAGCCTTCGAGAGGCCTGTATTCAAGCCTATTGAGCTGATCGTTGGTGGATAGTGGCTGATCCTCGTAAATCTGGGCTGCAAAAAATGAGTTGAATCTTAAGAAGTCAACTGTTTCGCATGCCGCATCAATTTCTGCCTGGTGCACCGATTTGCTTTGCCCAAGCATAGTTGCTGCAACCATTGTTGCCCGGTATTTCTTGGAAACAAGTTCTGCGGCTTTCATCATTATTGAAGCCCGTTCAACCCATGAGATATTCATCCATTTTTGCCGTGCTTCAATGGCTGCATTTACCGCACTTTCAATCTCTGTCCCGGAGGCAATACTGTAACGTGCAATTACCTGCTTATGATTGTGAGGCATCACAACGTTACCCTTTTTCTTTGTATGAACCTCTTT
>Ga0116170_10005116_pt1 | contig 11817 bp, 8 predicted proteins | sample AD_JPNHW1_MetaG_FD_89797 | JGI IMG/M metagenome (GOLD analysis project Ga0116170, IMG submission 89797) | Active sludge microbial communities of municipal wastewater-treating anaerobic digesters from Japan - AD_JPNHW1_MetaG | ecosystem: Engineered > Bioreactor > Anaerobic > Digestate | place... | reverse complement strand
TATCACGACTAATAAAAGTCTCTATTTCTATAAGATTGGATACAAGGGTAAATCCGTTTCTTTTGAAAAATATGATGAACTGAATGTCATCACTCTCGAGAAAAATCCTGTACCCCTTCCGGGAGTCCATGTGGAAGGACAATCATACCCCGGGCAACTTTCTCCAATGACCGAACTGAAGTCCATATCCATCCTTGATAATCGCATTTCCACGCTTCCCGAGATACTCATCAAGGAAACCAATGCCATGCTTACAGGTACACCATTAACGGGGGAAAAGCAAACAATCTCACTGCTCGGGTTCAAGGACAGGCACATTTCTGTGCTTCTTGATGGTATTCCGATCAACAATGCAGGCGAGGATTTTGACCTTTCGACCATTCCCCTGGAATCTCTAGAAAAAGTGGAATTGATTGAAAACAACACCTCCAGTATTTCCGGTAGTGGCGGGATGGGCGGCACGTTGAATCTGGTTACAAAACAATGGGGAAGTGAAGGGCTATCAAGTTTTGAAACTTCCTTCAGCAGTGGAAGTTATGGACTCCAGAAACGCTTGTATAGAAGTTTTCTAACTACGCCCGTATTGCAGACAATGTTCCTCTACAGCAGGCAGGAAGCAGATAATGACTTCAAGTATAAAAGCAATTCAGGTGATTATCAAATCCGAAAGGACAATCATAAATTTGTTCGTAATTATATGCTGCAAACTGGGCTCGTCGATCAGAATTGGAACTTTCATTATCTCTGCGATTTTCAGGATTTTAATAAAGAATTGCCTGGTCCTGTGAATTTCCTGCTCGTTTATCAGGATGCCAGGCTTACCGGAGATGTCTTGAGACAGTCACTGGAAGCGAATCAGGCATCCCGATATGGCAAATTTCATCTGTCTATATATCAGAATAAAGAGAATACAGTCTACGATAATACACATGCTACATTACCGGTGTATTCGATGCAAAGTCGCAATACATTACACAAGTCTGGACTCCAGAGCAGCTATGATCTCAACTGGAACGTCCTGAAAAGCCATTCTTTATTTGAATTTTGGAAAGAGAATTTTACATACAGAGAACCTACATCACCTCAAAATGATATACCTGAAAAATCGCAACAGCTTGTTGCAGCAGGACAGCAGATTGAATATGCCAAGGAAACATCTACATTCCTGATCCATGGATCAATCAATGGAAGGATTGATCATCACGAGACGTTTGACCACTTTTCCACATATCGTTTTGCAGGTGATACCACTTATAAGACCTGGTGTGATATGACTATTGGGGGCTCTTACGGAACAGGTTTTACAGTTCCGGCTTTCTATAGTTTATATTGGAAGGGAGATGCCCAGGCAATAGGAAATACAGACCTCAAACCCGAACGATCAGAAGGTTGGCAGATATTCGGAAAGATAAAATACGATTATTATTCCTTCTCTGCAACCTATCATCAGAATGAACTGAAAGACATGATCCTCTGGATACAAACCTACCAGTGGGGTGGTGTCTGGAAACCTGTCAATATAGCCCAGGCACAGATGAAGACCCTGATCTGCGAAGGTTCTGCAAATCCGCTTTCGATTCTTACCATTACGGGCAGCTATACGCATACAACTGCAATTGACAGGTCACTTTTACCTGACGGCAGCCAATCTGCCTTTTATGGACAGAATCTTGTCTATTTACCTCGGGATCTGTTTCGACTCGGGGTTCTCATTGATTTGAACCGGGAGTATTTTCACCTGTTCTATCATTATACCGGTAAGCAGTGGACAAAGACTGATAATCTGCTTCCCCCTCTCAAAGCCTATGGCATTTTCGATGCTGAGACAGGAGTTCAATTCCAGCAAGGGAAATGGCAGGAGAATATAAGCCTGATGACCAATAATATTCTGAATCATCGGTATGAAATATATCCCTATATCCCTCAACCGGGATTCAACTGGCAAATACAAATGAATATCAAATATACATTACATGGAGGAAAGCCTTGAGATTATCCCTTAGCCTTGCATTCTGTATGCTGATTTCCACAATATTCGGTACAGATGTTTTCGTCATTAACAGTTACAGCCAGACCCTTTCCAGGATCAACCTTGAAACGAATGAAGTGAACAACACATTTGCCATGCTGGGTCTTGCACCGAATCATATGGCAATCAAGGACCATTTCGGTTATGTCGTGATTTCAGGTGCCAATAGTGTTCAGAAGATAGACCTCGAGACAGGTCATACAGTAACGAATATCTTTATTGCTGATTCATCGAATCCTTATGATATTACCATACAAGGCGATTTCGCCTATGTTACAGGGTTATTTACCAATAAGGTATATAAAGTCTCTTTGCTGACAGATCAGGTTACAAATAGCATTTCTGTGGGTTTAGGACCGGAAGGAATGTGTGTCGCTGATAATAAGCTGTATGTTGCTAATACCGGGAATTATCCAAATTATACACCGAGCACGGTTTCCGTCATCAATCTGGATAGCTTTTCCATACTCGACACCATCCCAGTGGAAATGAATCCTCAATATCTTGCCTATGCTGATGGTTATGTCCATGTTGTCTGCACTGGGAACTGGTCAGATATTAACGGTAAGATTTGCCTGATCGATCCCAATACAGATTCTGTCTCCAATACCCTGACCATTGGTGGTAACTTGGGGAATATCTGGATCAGTCCGGGACATATAGCCTACGTTGCAGAAGGTTTGAATACGGGGATATACCGTTACAATACACAAACCCTGAGCATTATGAACTCCATTTCCAATCCGTTTACCCCCGGAGGTTCATGTGTATGGGGAAACAGTGATTATGTCGGCATCGTCGATGCCCAGTGGGGGCAGAACGGGATCGTTCGGCTGGTAAACCAGGAGGGTGTTGTCATGCACACCTATACTGTAGGAATGTCACCGACCGACATTCGCTTTTACAGTGGGAGTACACCGGTGGACGATGAAGTTGCTGCGCCTATCTCCAAACTTGATATTTATCCCAATCCATCTTCAACAATGAATACTAAAATCCATGTAAGGTTCTCTTCCAAGGCTTTTCAGCCTTCCTGCATATTTGAATTGTATAATATCAGGGGACAAAAGGTCAGAACTTATATCCTCAATTCTGAGCAAACTATAAATGAAGAAGCTGTGTTGGATATCCATGATTTGAGAACAGGAGTTTACCTGGGCATTTTGAAGAATGGGAGACAGCAGATTACGAAAAAGTTCTCGGTGATTAAATAAGCCCGAAATACGAAGTTGGAGTTTTGGTAAGAGTTTCCTTGCAGCTCTTTCTGAAAGGGTATCATACCATAATCGAAGGTGGATTGAGTAGGAACCGTAGGACAACATGATTATTTCAAGACCACGTCCTTCGAACGATTCTAAAACGAACCTCGATCAACCACCAAAGAAACCTCAACCATCTCCCAAATCTTGAGGGAAGCTTGGCGGATGCTTGAGGGATGGTTGAGAGTTGTTTGACTTTATTTCTGATCTAATTGCCTTCTTGCTTTTTTGTGGATAATGCCAACTATAGGCAATGCGGACTTCAAGCCCGATGTGGTAAAGGATATTTGAAGTCCAATCATCCTTTTAGTAACGAAATTTATGTCACCCTATTTTGAATGTCTGAACTCCAAATATCCTACTTACTTCTTATCACTTAATTCTTTATTGAGCTAATCTGCTCTGCCATTCTTACTTCTTATCTCTTAATTCTTAATTAATGATGAGTACATCTCCACTATATCCCGTTCAATTGAGGGGGGAACCAATCCGGTAATGGGTTTTCCCTCTTTCACCAATTGCCTGATTTGTGTCGAAGAGATGGGAATGGGGGGAATTGTAACAAATGTAATATTCTTTACATAATTGAGAGTCGAATAAAGTGTCAGGTCAGTATCCGGTCTATTCACACAGATGAATTTTGCATTATCCTTGAGCCAATCCCAGTTATGCCATTGAGGAAGTTGGGCGATGTTGTCTGCACCGATAATGAAAAACAACTCATCATTCGGATACCTCGATTCCAGGTTCAGTAAAAGTTCATCCGTATAACTGGATCTGGTTTCATCCGCATCCGCTTCAGATACTTCCAATCCATGTATGTCCCGAATTGCTTTTCGAATCAGGTCAATACGCTTGGATACGGGAAGAAGACTATTTTTTTGAGAAAAAGGATGTTTTCCTGCGGGAAGTAAAAGGATCGTATCGAGCTTGAGTCGATTCCTTACAGCAAGGGCAATTTCAATATGCCCATTATGGATTGGATTGAAACTACCGCCAAGAAGACCAATTTGCATCAGTCGAGTTGTTTATAATGCTGAAGCTTTGTCTTGATTCTCAGGGTTTCCTTTGCCTTCGGGAAATCCTTGTTAAGCGCTTCATACGTTTGTTTTGCCAGGAGCCAATTCTTCTGGAAGATGAATATCTTAGCGCTGTAGTAAAGTGACATCTTTTCCAGTCTATCTTTGTTGCCTAAATCCTTGATCTCGCTAAAATAGAGCATGGCAGAACTGTAATCACCCATTTTGTAATAGATATAGCCGTTATTGTATTCTTTCTCCAGGAGCTTATATTGGGCTTTCTGAAGATCATCGAGTGCAGTGGTACGAAGAGGGTCATTCGGGAATTTATCGATGAATGTCTGGAATGCATCTATCGCCTTATTGGTGTCTTCCTGTGTATATTGGGCACCTGGGGATAATTCCATATAGCATTTACCCATTTGGTAATAGGCACGGTTTATTTCAGGATAATCGGGGAATAACTTGATCAGTTGTTCATATTCGACTTCTGCTTCAGCGAATTTATGTAACTTGTAATAGGATTCCGCCAGTTTCATCTGAGCATCTGCTGCAATGGATGAGTTTCTTTCAAATACGATCTGCTGATAGAGAGGATATGCCTTTGCATATTTTTTTGCATGAAAGTACTTATCAGCACGCTGCATTTTAACTTCTGGTGTAACAGTCGGTGCAGTCTTATTCTTACTGCAGGCAAATAAAGTGATCATGATGAATAGCAGCGGAATTATCTTCTTCATTATTTCTCCTCGATTAATTCGTAGTCCAGATGATATAGACCAAACTCCCAATAATGGCAAAAAGCATGATGGGATCGTACCATTTCATCTTTCCAGTGTAGCCTTCTGACAGTAGGTACGGTTGACCATATTGTTCAAAATGAGTAAAGGAAATAATCTTCTTTTCCGGGTCAAGCAATTGAAGGGTGTAATTTGCTTTTGAAATCTGGAATCGCTTATATCCCCAGAACTTTTTCACTTCCATGATTTCATCCGATTGATCCAGTTTCACCTGAAGTGTGTTTGCATCCGACTTGGCATCTTCCGTGATCATATATCCCTTCGCCAGCATGGCAGACTTGAGTAGTGTTGTAATATCCCCGGATCTATCACCTGCCTGAATGTCGAGAAAGACAGGTTTTTCCATGGTCTGCCGGAGGGCAAATCCTGTGAAAAGGCTGTCAGGCGCTGAGGCTGTCTTCTGCTGCTGAGCACTTAGGACAGCAATCAGGCATAGAAAGAGAATTACGAAAATGTGTTTCATGCTTTTACTGTGTCTTTTGCATTAACTTGGTGACCAGGCTATTCTGGACATAGTTCGGGTATTGATCGATCAGTTGGACGAGAGTGACTCGTGCTTCCTTCTTCCTATTGAGCTTGACGTAGCATAAGGCTTTTTTCAACAAAGCCTCTGGTGCTTTCTGTGATTTCGGATACAATGACACAACTTTCTGGAATTGCTCTGCTGCCTGTGCAAAGTTAAGGTGGTCATAGGATATTTCAGCAACCCAATAATAAGCATTTGAGATCAGAATATGATTCGGGTATTTCTTGATGAAAGTATTAAACGCTTCCAGGGCTTTATCGGGATTCTTTTGATCATAATAATCCCGTCCTGCCTGGTATAACTGTTCCGCCGAAAGGTTTGCGGGAAGCGGCTTTTGAACCTGCTTTGTTTCTACAGGAGAACTGGAAATAGTTCCAGTCTCGGTTTTATTCGTTTTCTTTGGTTTTGGGGCTGGGGGAGGACTGGATTGACCATTCGTTCTTTCCAGGTAACTGATCCGTTCATTCAGTTCGTCGATCTTCTGCTCGAGACGTCGTACAGTATCAGTCGATTTCCCATTGCTGCTGAAAGTCTGATTGCTTTCGAGTTCACTGATCTTATCCAGGATATAATCGAGTCTCTTATCTATGTCGTTGATCTTGACTGCATCATCTGTGGCAGCATCCAGAACTGTAGAAATACGGTCCGTGTGGAAATCAAGCAGAGACGATTGATAATCGATTTCTGACTGGAGACTATCGGCTCTGGTCATCAGCGAATTAATATCATCATGATTCGTGCTTGTTCGTGTATCCACATTCAGCAGGCGTCTCTGCTGCAGGGCGCTTTCATCATCCAGTCGATTGATACGCAGACTGTCGGCAATCCGAAGAGCATGCTCCTGCTTTTGAGTTTCGGAAATGACTCGTATCTGCTTCATACAACCGGATATCATCAGTATCAAACTCAACAGGATAAGAATTCTTTTCATCTCTCACCCATCCCCGGTATCAAAGTCTATGCCTTCTCTAAAAAAGCTACATATGCCTTATAGGTTGAATATACATCGGCTTTGCTGGTCAACTCGTAAAGGGAGTGCATACCCAATACACCAGTGCCTATATCGATGACATCAGCACCATATTCGGCAAGATATTTTGCAATGGTTCCGCCGCCACCTTCATCCACTTTACCAAGTTCACCAATTTGCCATGCAACTTTGGCATCATCCAATAGATGCATCAGTTTGGCTGTAAATTCTGCATTGGCATCATTGGCACCAAACTTGCCACCAGAACCGGTGTACTTTGTGATGGCGACTCCATATCCGAAGAGAGCGGCATTTTGTTTTTCATGCACGCTTGGATAGTTAGGATCGAGAGCTGCTGCAACATCACTGGAAAGTATCTGTGATTTCATGAGGCATTTGCGGAGAGTGTAACTATCGGCAGATTCACCATTCTGTTTAAGAAGGTCGCCGATGAAATCAAGCATGAAGATGGAATTTGCACTTGTATTGCCTTCGCTTCCAATTTCTTCCTTGTCAATGAACAGGATCATGAGTGTCTTTTCAGGGACTGATTTGTTCTTCAAGACTTCCTGCAAAGCCTTCAGAGATGTGTAGGCACAAACTCTGTCATCCTGACCATATCCCATGACCATGCTCTTATCCATTCCTGCATCGCGGGCTTTACCGGCAGGAACGATCTCAAGTTCCGCAGATAGAAAATCAGCTTCTTTGATACCATACTTTTCATTGAGAAGTTTCAAAGCGAAGCATTTGACCTTTTCCTTCTGATCCTTGTCGGGATCAGGCAGAGATGAGAATATCAGGTTCATCTTCCCAGCATCGATGGCATCGGGAAGAAGTTTAGTATATTGTTCTTTTCGTGCAAGATGCGGTAAAAGGTCGGGCATCAGGAATACAGGATCCTTTTCATCTTCACCGATGGAAATTTGGATTTCCTTTCCGTCCTTTCGAATCACGATACCATGAATAGCCAAAGGCGTAGAAACCCATTGGTATTTCTTGATCCCACCATAATAGTGGGTCTTCATGAGTGAAATCTGCGTGCTGCTGTCTTCATAAAGAGGATTCGGTTTGATATCGATACGTGGGGCATCGATATGGGATGCAACAATATTTAGCCCTTCACTGATGTGTTTCTTTCCCATGATGGCAAATGCAATGGATTTTCCTTTGAAGGTTCTGAATACCTTGGAGGCTTTCTTTTTTGCCAGAAGTTCAATGAAACCATCTTTTTCAAGGACTTTTTGAGTCCAGATCACGGTTTCTCTTTCTGTTTTACAGGCATCCAAGAATGTCTTGTAATCTTCTGAGAATTTGAAGGCAGCCTTTTTCTCTGCTTCGCTTGCAGTTTCCCAGAAACTCTTGTGTTGGTAAAAAAGATCTGCATTCTTTTTGTCTTTCATTCCTACTCCTTAGGACAAAGCAGAATGAATCTGCTGTCTATATGTATTTATTTGATCTCTAATATTTCAAATATGCGTTCACCCATAGGGGCTTTGATAATGACCTTATCTCCAGGCTTCTTCCCAATCATGGAAGAACCGATGGGAGAAGCAATGGATACTTTTTCCATATGTTCTTCAGGAAAATTGACCTCATCGATACCAACCAAATGATAGATGACTGTGCGGTTTGAATCGAGTTCTTTCACAGTAATCAAGGCACCGAACCGTACGCTGTCCTTTGGTATTGTCTTCGGATCGATCACTTTCAGATGTGTACTTCGAGTCTTTAAATGGTCAAGTTCTTTGTCTATATGACGCTGCATTTCCTTGGCTGCCTTATATTCTGCGTTTTCGCTGAGGTCTCCCTGTGCACGCGCAACAGCAACTCTCTTGATTACCTGTGGTCTTTCCACTTCTGCAAGATGACGAATACGTTTTTGGATTAAATCCATTCCTTCTTTCGTAATGTAGTCCATGTTTCCCATGATCGTTCTATTTCTTCCTTTTTATTGCTTTATACCCGATAAGAGCAGCCTTCTTGAGTTTGGCATTCCCACTATGTGTCCAGTTTTCGATGATCTCTTCCATCTCGGGTGTATGGCACATGATGGAATTACATAATATTTCCACTACATAAGGGTCTCTTGAGTTTCTGTATTTCGGGTAAATTGACTGATAATAATTTGCATCGATGGCATACAGGGATTTCAGGAAAAAGATATTTGCCTTTGTCATGCCGGGCGACGCGTTCAGCCAAGTGTTTTCCATCTTGTGAAAGATTGGTTCCAACTGCTCTGGATACATCTTGCATATTCTACTGAGGAGCTTGGCAGCATTCATTTGGATATGTTCGTTATCTGCATTGAGCCATTTGAAAATGAGCTGCAGATTTGCAGAGAAATTCTTCTTCATAATGGGCAGAAAAGCCTTATCCAAAAGAAGTGCGATTTCCGGTTGCTCTGGTGACATGTAGATCACTTTCTCGAGTAACTGTGTGAAAACCTCTGTTTTCTTTGTAATCAGTTTGGATATGATATAGACAAAGGCAAGCCTTCCATTTTCACCCTTATTCTTCCATAATGCCAGGTAGAAATCCATATGATTTTCAGAGACTTTTACCAATAGATCAGCCATTTTTTTTGCAACAAGTGTGATCACTTCTTTCGGAACATGTGTCCCAATTCTCTGCGGATATGCATTGTAAATGATTTCAAAGGAATAATCCCCTTTCGGCAGTTTGGATTGAATAAAATCTTCCGTATCCTTCATTAATCTTTCCTTCCAATCCAAGGATATCATGTTCAACTCCTTTCTTCTTTATGCTGTGAAGAACTGACTCGTTATCTGACGATGGCTATCTTGCCTTTCTTCAGTTCTCCACCCATTTGTATCATGTAAAAATAGGTCCCGGATGATACTTTCTTTCCGGCACTATTTACCATATCCCAATGAAGCTTGTATGAATGTGAATTAATCGCAGGAATGGCAGCCTCATATACGAATTCACCTGCAAGATTGTAAATCTTGATCTTGCCTTCCTTGTTCATTGGGAAATTGATAAAATAAACACTTCCTGTTTCTCTCGCGTTGGCAGGATTGGGGTAGACGATCAGATGCGTAAGATCCCTGATGTCAGAAACAAAGAAACGGGATTTATTATGAAGATTCGAAATCACATTTCCCTGCAAATCCTGAACATTGGATATGATCAGTAAATACGGGTCATTCGAATAAGTCATGTTTCTGACAAGTTTGATCGTTGCCACTGAATCCTGGAATTCAATTGTCTGGATATGATTTGTGCTATCCGCTACAGGAGCAAGCAACTGATAATTGGAAATCGAACTGGCACTCTCGGCATCCAGTTTCTCTGAGAACACCACTTCCAGCGTACGCTGGTCAATCACCCTCACATTGGATATTTCCGGTGCGATACAATCACTTCTATAACCGAAGGGATAGACTGTCATTTCAACCGGAACACCCGTGACACCAGTCAATCCCGATAACTGAACTGTCAGAAGAGTATCCGGGAATGTGCTTCTGAAGCGGAGAAGAACACCATGCTGGCTGGAAATCAAGATTGCACTATACGGATTCCCCATGCCCGGTTCAACCAGGTAATGCCCCACATTTATCGCTTCGCTCGCAAGGGGTTGGTCGAAGACCAGTTTCACTTCATTGAAAGCAGTCATGCCGATAAAGGTCAGATGAGGCGCCGGATTTGGAATTGCCTGTTTCCATTGGCTTAAAGAACTCTCCTGGGGATCCATGCCTAATTTGACGCTCGTAACAGCAAATTCGTAGGTTTCTCCTTCCTGAAGACTATTATCGAGATACGATAAAGAGGTTGTGGAGTTAACGAATGTTACCACCGAATTGTACTTTCTATAAATTTTATAGTAATCAGCGTCCACCTGTTTCCAAGTGATCTTCACGGTATTTTCATTCAGGGGTGTCACACGGACGTTTTCAGGTGTTTGTGGTCCATTGAATGCAGATGTAGGTTTGATCTCGTAGCAATGAAGAGAATCCCGTTCATCCAGGTTATTTACAATCATATGGATATTGCTTGAATTCAAATCTTTGTATGCCAACAATTGATACGTTTTATAGCTCTCCCCGTGCCAAATGGGAACGAATTTTCCATTCACATATGATACGATGTACATATTAGGAGACAAAGCCATGAGGATCTCGTCCTTACCGTCATTGTTCACATCAAGGCAACTGATTGAATTTTGAGATGAAACCGTGGTAAAACTGATATTTCCCATGCTAACGTAATTGTTGCCACCATTCGCGGTAAAGAACCCAAAATACCAGAATGTCTTGTTTGGATTGATAAGGTCCTTATTGTAACCCCCAACAGCAAAATCCTTCTGCCCGTCTCCATTGAAATCTCCTACGGTCAGATAATAGGCATTCTGCACAGGTAAGCGTGTTGACCAAGTCATCGCTTGAAGAGAAGGAGAAGATACTTCAAAGATCATCACATCACCATCAGTATCAGCAGAAAGAATATCCGGATAAATATCTCCATCTAAATTGGCAACACATACCTTGGGTACGAATGTATTACGCGAGAACGTGGTAGTTGTATTCGTTAACATATTTCTGGCATCAAAGGCAGATTGCTCTGAGGTCGCATTTGGGTTTCTTCGATAGAGTTGAAGAACTCTCTGAGAGGGTAGGTTCTTTACTAAAATCAAATCCTGAACGCCATTATTATCATAATCAGCGAAAGTACCGCCCGAGATTCCGGTGTCATGCCACAGTGCAAAATTATTCGGATATGACATAGAATCAGGTGTTTCATACAGGAATGCCGTATCGAGATAGAGTCCTAATACCTCTGTTCCTGAACCCAGTGTATTACCAATATCGAGAGGCCAGAACTTATCATAGAACAGGTGTTCGTTCAGAAATGAACTACTATTCAACTGATATATATTTACATCACCATAACCAGCATCTGGTAGTTTCATACCGATAAATTCATAATTTCCATCATGATTAAAATCACGGACTGTGTATGAGGTCACAAGGGGAGGTCCCAATAGAACGGAAGTGAATCCATTCCCGGTTATAGAGTCATAATGCAGTTCCATGAAGTTATTATACCAGGGAGAGTCATATATAAGACCGCTATGATTTACGGCGTGTAGTTGAACTGAAATCATCCCTTCCGGTAATGTTTCAGGTAATTTGACTATCTGGAGTGTATCTGCAGTAACACTATAAGCCTCATAGATATCCCCGATGGATG
>Ga0116170_10005113_pt1 | contig 11823 bp, 2 predicted proteins | sample AD_JPNHW1_MetaG_FD_89797 | JGI IMG/M metagenome (GOLD analysis project Ga0116170, IMG submission 89797) | Active sludge microbial communities of municipal wastewater-treating anaerobic digesters from Japan - AD_JPNHW1_MetaG | ecosystem: Engineered > Bioreactor > Anaerobic > Digestate | place... | reverse complement strand
GAAGGGGGAACGCTATGTGGCTCACCCGAGTTGATATATCGGCGCTGAAGGTTTTTTTGCCGCTCCTCTTCGCCTTTCAGGCCGAGGCGGGGTTCTTCGAGTTGAACTGCGTCAAAGGGCTCTGGCAGTTCGACGGGGACTTGGCGCCCCACTGGGCGTGCCAGTCGGCGGCGGCGGCTTCGGAATTCACGATCGACGGCTTGCCGGGGGCTCGTTACCTGGCGTCGCACGGAGGCGCACATTGGCTCGACCTGCGCAGCGACTCGCCTCCTTACGGCGGGCTGGCGTCAGACGAAGTCTTGATCTTTCCTCACGCGGCGCTTCCGAACGGGCTGCCCGCCGCCACGGCGGTGAACGACTGGACGATCATGATGGATATCCGCATCCCGGCCAGCACGGGCTGCGTGGCGCTGGTGCGGCATACGTGGCTCGCCGGAAGCAGTGACATCTTTCTCAACCTCAACCGGCAGGTTGTCTTTTCTTACGCGCACGGCCCGGCCGGGCTCAGCCCCGTGGCTTCGGACCCGATTCCGACGAACGAGTGGGTGCGGCTGGCGTTCTCCTCCCGGTACGATTCCGGGTCGGGACATGTCATTCTGCGAGCCTATGTCGACGGTGTGGAGACGCCGCAGTCCGCCACGGGCGACCTGTGGGCCGACCCCGAGGACCACTATGCGCTGGACACGAGTGCGTTCAGCCTGTTCAGCGAGTTTTACGGCAACACGGGGCCCGTCGAGGTCAACAGCGTGGCGTTCTGGGATCTCAGGCTGGGCACGGCCGACATCGCCAGCGTCGGCGTCAGCGACGCCGACGGCATCGACTGGCCCGACATGACGCCGGCGGCCGGCTGGCCGCCGCTCCCGCCGCTGAACGGCAAGCTGATGTTCGGCCCCTTCGAGGCCCGCTATACGCCCGACATGGCCGCGATCGCCGCCACGGCCGAAGAGCCATCGGAGCCGGGCGCGGTCGCCGACGTGACCATCGATGTGGGCGAGGGCGGCGGCGAGATTCCCGGCATGCCCGACCACACGTTCAGCGGAACGGTGACGTCCTACGTCCTTCCGGACGGCACGGCCGTCGCGACGGGTTGGGTCTTGGTGCAACACAGTCCGCCGACTGAAGACGATGTGGCTGTGCTTGGCGACGTGACCTTGGTGCGGACGCGCGAGATCCGGCTGACCCCGGAGGGGGCTGTCGGCGACATCGATGTCTATCTGCCGGCCGGATTCGGGGTGAGCGACGGCGCACAGAACGCGTTGCTGCGCGATCACGTGCGGGTTCCCGACGCGCCTTTGGGCGCGGAGCTGGTGCCCACGAATGAGGTCGTCGAGCTGACCAGCCAGATGTTCGGGTTCGGCGCCGGTGCGGTGCTCTACCCGGTGCTTGACCGGGTTCCGGTGCGTTTCAGCACGCAGTATCTGGCTTGGCATCCTGCGGAAGGCAGTTTCAGTTTTACGCAGACACAGGTGCCGCACGCCGCGTATACCCGCATCCCGCAACTCACCCGCGTCGCGGCCCAGCAGGCCGACGGGTTGCCCGGCGCCGCCATCGTGCCGCCCTCCAACGACGGCTATTTCATCGCGGCCGGCGTGCCGGATAACGCCCCCGTTGTGGTCATGGCCCGCCCCGGGGGCGCGGCGCGGGTCGAGGCGCTAACGGTGAGCCTGGATGCGACGGCGCTCGGCGGCGCCTACACCGGCTTCGCGACGCACTACCCGGTCATGTCGGTGCGCTGGACGGGGACGGAGAGCCAGCTCTGTTTCGCGAACGACGCCATCGACCGCCCGTCCAGCCGCCTGTTCGGCGCGCTGACCTCGCTGACCTCGTACCGCCGCGCCGTCTCCAATTCGGCGGACATCGCCGCTAACCCGGCGGCTGCCGTGCCGAACGAGGCCATCTATTTCTCGATGGGCGAGGGGGGGCTGTGGTTCTTCACGCCCGACGGGGGCCTGTACGCGTGGGGGCAGTTGTCCTCGACGCCCGAAGCCGGAGACGCCTTCACGCCCGAGTGGGGCGGCTTCCGCGACACCAACGGCGTGGTCAGATTCACGCACGCGGTGACGACGAACGCGGCGGGCGAGGGCGGATTCCCGTACGGGGTGGTCCTCACCAGCGGCACCGCCGTGAGGAACGACGACGCGCTCGTCAGTCAGCTCGCCGAGGGCCAGCGGGTCGCGTCGATTCTTCTGACCGGGTTCGGCGAGGAGTGCGCGCGGGTCGAGCGGCCCGGGACGCCGGATTTCGCGGTCGGGGCGGCGGATTATCCGGGCGTCAACCTGCGGGGCGCCGAGTGGCCGACGCCCCATACGGCCAAGAGCGTCATCGCCGGCACCGAAGTCAGCCCGCCGGGCTACGAGCTGGCTCCCGAGGCCAAATACTGCATCCGGCCGGGCGGCGTCAGCGGGGTGCATATCGCCGCGACCAACAGCGAGCACATCACGTTCCAGGCTTACGGCTCCGAGTTCGAGCTGACCCGTCTGATCCTTTCCTACCGCGACGGGGCGTACGTCGCGTCGGGTGTGGGCGGCGGCGTGTATGTCCACGCGCCCGCCGATTTCAGCCTGATCTTCGAGCAGTTGGCCTTGGGGCCCCAGGGCGAGCTGACGCGTGCCGGGATTTCCGCCGGGCAGAAGCCGACGGTCGGCCCCGAAGCCTGGAGCCTGAAGTGCGCGCCGCTGACCCTCGATTTCCCGCATCGCACGGGCGACCCCAAGCCGCAGCCGGACGAGGGGTTCGTCCGGATCGGCGTCGCGGCGGCGCTGCCGGGTCTCGGAGAGGCGACCTTCGCGGGCAACCTCGGGTTCGCGGACGGCGACATCGTGACCGAGTCGCTGCCCCTGCGCGACGGCATCCCGATCGCGTCCGGAATCGAAGACGTTTCGCGGTTCGCGACCGACAGCCTGCTCATGATCGCGGGTACGGACTGGACGGGCGGCCAGCCTTGGAACGTCAACCCCGTCACCGGCATCTCGGTGAACCGCTGGAGTCACGGCGCGACCGGGCCGGGCACGCTGACGGTGGGCGGCCTGCTCGACTTGCCGTTCTTTGTGGACATGCCCGTTGTCCTCTCCACCGGCTCGAAAAACACGCAGGAAGAGGACGAAGAGGTGCCGGAGCTGTATGTGCGGAACCCGTGGTCCCCGCTGGAGTCGGCGGCGTATGATCCCGACCATCGTGGCTATCCGTCTGCGGCGACGCTCGACGACTACCGGAGCGAGGCAGCCTACGACCCTGTCGCGACGCGCGACTGGCAGGATCTGATCCGCTTTTCGCTGCCGGTCAAAATGGAGCGGGACCGCGTCATCCGCTCACGCGTGCCGCTGTCGGGGCAGGAGCTGATGCTTTTCAACCTGACCGAAACCGTGCGCTCCATGACGCCCGCCAGCGCCGAGATCACGCTGGACGGACGCCCAACGACCGTGTTGGACGAGCTGGTCAAGCAGGTGAACGTCGGCGCGCTGCTGGGCGACAGCTCGCTGCCGGGCGCGGACCCGGCGCTGCAGGAGGCGGTGGACGGCGCGCTGGACTGCGTGCGCGCGCTGGACCGCGCGCTCGCCGACCACAGCCACCCGCTGCTCGACTCCGGGCTGGATTTGCTGGCGCAGCAGGAGACACGGAACAACGCTGTCATACCCGCACTGAAAGCGGCAGCGGACCAAATGGCAAGGCGGGACGTTCTCGATTCGCTGGTCGGTGACGATCAGGGCGGCCTCACGTATTGGGTGCTGCGGATGTTCTTCCCGGACGTCGGGCCAGGGTATGAGCTTACCGGCCAATGGCTGCGCGACATCGCGCAGCCGGTCGCGGACGCGCGCAAAGGCCTGGACGCGGCGTCCAACGGTCTGGTGGCCGATGACGGCCGCGTCGTCGCGCTTGCCCAGGCGCTGGCGGCGCGGATGCACATGGGGGCGTCAAAGATCGGCGCTCCCGATGAGGGCCGCCGTGAGGCGGTCGCCCTTCTTCTGGAAGCGGCCAATCAGCGCCTGCAGGCCGTTGAAGAGGCACTGGCGACGGCCGGCGAGCTGACAACCGCCCTGGCGATCGCGCAGGGCGGCACGAACGCGGTCCTGCCGGTCGTGCGGCGGGCCGTCGACGACCTCAAGGCGCGGTGGGCGCCGTCCGACGAGGCGCAGGCTTACGCCCTTTACAATGCGGAAGGCGCGGAGGGTGCCTTTGTCCAAGATCTGGCCGCCGCGCTCGCCGACCGTTTCGCCGAAAGCGCGTTTGCCGCCTCGTGCGGCACGCTGCTGCGGCAGTATCTCTCCGACCCGCAGACGATGACGCGGCAGGCGCTTGACGATACGTTGCGCATGGCCTGCGCGCGCGTGGCCGACACCGCCCAGCAGGGAAATTCCGTTTCCGCCAACGGCAGCCTGGCCGATTACCTGAAGGCCGACAGCCTGTGCGGCTACGCCCGTATTTCCGGCGATTCGCTGCACGAACTGCGTCTCGACGGCAAACTGACGCTGCATGTCGGAGACTCACCGCTACCCTCCCAGTCGTTCGACGGCTGGTGCCTGATGCGCGACGTGGATTCCGGAACGCCGGGCGCGGACGGCATTTCGGAGGGCGCGGTCAAGGCCGAGATCATCGCGGGCGCCACGACGCAAATAGAGTGGGGCGATCAGTACGCCGATATGACGCTGGGCGCCAAGATCGGCATCGGCGCGGGCGGCGCCCCTGTCAGCTTCATGGGCGACATGGCGCTCGACGGCAGCATCGATCTCAGCGCGATCCGGGTCGACAATCTCAAGCTCGGCGTCGGCATGGGGCCGGACGACGCCTATTTCTACGGCCGCGCCGGAGGAAAGATCGCCTCCATGCCGGTGGCGGCCGGCGTGTTCTTCGGCAAAACGTCCGACATTGAAATACTTAAGAACGCCGACCGCGACATCGCCGGCGTGCTCACGCAGATGAGCCTCGCCACCCCGATCACGGGAGGGCTGGTCTACGGCGAGGGGCAGGTGAGCCTGATGCCGATGATCGGCATCCCGCCCAGTTGCCTGCTCGATCTGCGCCTGGGCGGCGGACAGGGCTATTTCGTTTTCGTGGACAGCGAAGAACAGGTGGTTGGCGGGTTCAAGATCGTCGAGTCGGCGAGCGGCGAGTTGCTCTGCATCTGCGACGTCACGGGCCGTTTCGGCAGCGTGCTGGCTGGGACGGGCGAGTTCGGCGGGCCGCACCTCTTCACCCTCAGCTCGATCAACGGCCGCGCCTGGGCCACCCTTGAAGGCGAGATCGGATACGATCCGTTCAGCTACACCTTCGAGAAAAGCGTCGGAATCAGTCTCGAAATTGATAATGGAGAACTCTCATGGGACGTCGATTACTAAACGTCGGTTTTGCGGCGGCTGCGGCAGGACTCACGCTGTTGCTCGCCGGGCAAGCAGGGGCCGCTTCGGGCGGCGGCGGTTCGCAGACGCCCCCGCAGACCTTCCGCCTGCCGCCCAGCCTCTCGTGTGCGGGAACCGTGACCCAAGTGGGCGGCCAGCCCTGGGGGTATGTGGTCTGGAACGCCAGCGACGCGAGATGGTTCGACACGCACGACGTGGCGGTGTGGTTGAAGCCAGCGGGCGGCAGCTTCGCCCTGCAGGGCGTGATGAGCCTGATGACCGACGCGCAGGCGATCCGCGCCTGGGTGCCGCGCGCCGCGTCGCTCGGGGATGATCTGGGCGTGGCTAAATATCTGGCTGGGCAGTTGCTCGTCCAATGGAAGGCCGACGCGCCGTATCCGGACGATCTTGCGGACCGGCTCGCCATGCTGGCGGGACGGGCCGCGCAACTCGCCGATTCAGCCACGGCGCTGCGCCAGATGGGCAACAGCCGGCCGCTCTTCCGTTTCCTGACCGGCACCGCGTGGGCCGGTCCGCTTGGCGTGGCGGACGGGCAGGAGGCGGTGATCGAGCTGCGCGAGCGCGAGCGCGCCACCGGCGAGGAGGGTGGGGTGGTCGGCCGCGTCGTGCTGACGGCGGGGCAAACCGACGCGCTGGCCGCGCCGGGCACCCCGGTCCAAGTGCCGCCCGGCTTCCTGCAGGATCTGCCCGTCCCCTCCGAGTCGCCGCTCGTGTTGCCGGTGTCGAACCACTGCGACCGGCTGCCGGACCTCGGCGTGGCGCTGCGCTGGGCGGTGCCCGAGGCGTTGCGGCGTCAGATTCTGCTCACGCGCGGGTTCATGGTGTGGCGGCTGCCGGAGGGCGGCGGGGAGCCCGCGAGCGCGGACGAGCTGGCCGCGCTCGCGCGAGATGGCAAGCTTCCCACGGAGCCGGGTGCGGTGCGCGCACTCGCCCGTGTGCCGGGGCCCGCGAGTAAGCTCTTCTCCGAAACAGGCTCCAAGGAGTCGGGGCCGGACGTGGCGGACTTCGCGCTCGACGCCGCGACATTCTTCATGGCGGACGACAATGCGAGGTTCGCGACGTCGCCCGACGTTCCGACGAATATCATCGGGGTGGCGTATGCGGAAGGCGAGGCTTCGCGGTACTACGTGGCGGCCGTGGATTTGCTGGGACGCTACGGCTCGCTGTCCGCCGTCGGCACGGGCGTGGCGGTCCATACGATGCCGCCGGACGTGCCGGATGTCGTGCGCGTCGAGAGCGTCATGAAGCCCGATGTCGGCAATGGCCAGCCCGCGCAGTGCCTGCGCGTGGTGTGGCGACCGAGCGCCAATGCGGACGGCCAAGTCGCCACGACGCACTACCTGGTGTTCCGCGACCGGCAGGCGAACACGGCCGCCCCGGCGAACGTGCTGAACCGCAGCACGCGGCCCTCCGAGCATCTGGACCTGATCTATCTCGGCGTCGTGGCGCATCCGGCCGAAGCCGGAAGCGAACTGACCTTTGACGACGACGCGCTGCTGCCGGCGGCCGACGACTATGGCCGGCCCTATTTCTACTGCGTCCGCGCGGCGCACCTCGGGCCTTTCGGCTACAACCTGTCGAGTCCCAGTCCCGCGGTGGCCGGCATCCTGCGCGACCGAGAGGGGCCGCAGCCGCCGACGGGGTCCGTGGCGGGCGACTGCCCGCGCGCGGGCGTCGCCTTTGACGGAAACCCCGTGGCCGACGGCTCCGTGGCGGTCGCGCCGGAGCTGGCCGTTCTGCGCGTGGTCATCCGGCGCGGCACGGAAGACGGGAAGTGGAAAGAAGTCGAGTGGGTACAACTGACGGCCGATGTCGGCGCGGGCCTGACGAACTCCCCGCCGCTCTATTTCGGGCGCACGGACCGCGTCTGGTTCGATTTCGTCGTGCCTAAAGGAAACGGCTGGATGGTCCGCGCCGAGGCCTGCACGCCGATGGGGCGGCGAAGCTACCCTGTCGCGGCCTACGGCGGAGAAACTTCCTCTCTCCAAGGCGCCACCCGCTATCTGCTGACGGGGCGCGCGCTCGGCGCGCCGGTCATCAATATGGCGACGCCGGATCAGACGCTCGGTGTGTATTGGGCGCCCTATTTCTCTTCGGCCGGTTCGGAGACCGTGTGGGACTTCACCCCGCAAGAGCCTGTCACGGGCTCGCTCAACGGCATCTACGGCGCGTTCTGGTATAACCCGGATGGACGGCATGCGTCGCTGCTGGTTCAAAAGCGGGTTCTCGGCGACTGGTACAACAGCGCCGCGCCCTTGCTCTCGCCCGTAACGAACCGCTTCTGTTTCAGCGGGCACGTGCCTCCGCGGGTCCCCGGAGACTGGCGCGTGTGGCGAGTCGCGGACCCGCCCGGCGCGCCCGATCCCGCGCTCTGCCCGCACACGGCCTACCCCAAGGGGGCGGAGAAAATCCAGCCGATCCATGTGACGATGCGAATCCCGGCAGGAGCCCGCGAATACCGCCTGTACCGCAGGATCGATGCGGGTGACCTTGTTCTGCGCTCGCAAGGCACGGGCCTGTGGGACGAGCAGGAGGTGGCGGTCGCCCTCGATGACGGGCTCATCCCGCAAGCCGGCGGGGCGATCCGCTATTACGGCCAGACGTTCGACCAGCACGGCAACCCGAGCGCGCTGGCGCTGTTGGGCGCGAAACTCTCGGAGCCTAAACTCCCGATCCCCCAGATGAGCGCGCCGGTCCCGTCCGGCACGGTCAACAGCCCGAAAGTGCGGATTCAAGCGGTCTGCCCGCGTCCGGGGGTGAAAAGGCTGATCATCGACGTGGACCCTCCGTTGGTGGGCGCGTTGCCGGAGGGCTTTTTGCCGCAGTCCGGCGCCTCCAAGCTGCTGTTCAACCTAGACGCGTCAGCCGGTGTGGACAAGCCGTTCTTGAGCAGCCAGACGCTGACGGCGGTCGCGAGCCGCTTCGCGGACAAGAACGGCACGCTCGCTTTGGACGTCGAGCTGCCGGTCGAGTGCGGGACGGACTACACGATTTCGGTCCGGGCGTGCGGCGAAAGCGCGAGCAACACCGTATCCTCCACGCCGCAGCGGTTCACGTGGACGCCGCCCATCGTGGAGGGGACGGTGCCGTGGCCGGCCCGGCCCGTGCCGAAGGTCGTCCAGTGGGCGAAGGAACTCCGCGCGTTCCAGACCTCGGCGGAGGACTTCACGTTCAACGGGCAGACGCTCGACATGCACACGGCGGCGGCCTACCCTGTCGCGGTCGCGATCGGGGGCATCCTTTTAAAAAGCGGCGATCCCAGCCCCGGTGACCCGACTTCGAACTGGCGGATATCGACCAGCGCGTACGGCAGCGTTCTCGGCGTCTCCGGGATTCCGCGCTTCGGCGAGAGCCCGGCGCCGGATGATCTGTTTCATGCGTCTTTGTTCTACAAGCTCATCCAGTCGGGGCTCCAAAGCGGCGTGTATCTGCCGGACCTGACGCAGACGCTCTTCCCGTTCGTGCTCTACCGACGGCAGACGGCGCGTAAGATTGGGTCTTCAAGCGTGGCGACACCGGACACCGATATCACGCAGGTCTCGCCGATGATCGGACGCATCGCCTGGATGCCGGGGACCGGCAACAATGCGGACTTCGCCTATCTGGTCGACCCCTTCGTGGGCGCGTTGGCGCGGGGCGGATTGAACGTCGCCCATCCGATGGCGACACTCTGCCTCTTCGACAATACGCCGGTCGCCGTCGGCGCGACGTACCACTACTACCTCATGCATTTCGATCCGGGGTTCGAGCCCGATCAGATCATCGACGCGGGCGAGGTCACCATTACAGCGGAGGTGCTGAAATGAATTTTGCAAAGCATGCGAGCCTCTTGGCGCTGGCCGCTGTGACGGCGGCTGCGGCGCCGTTCACCTACGAGACACCCGCCGCGCTGACGAGCGTCGGCGATTGGGACAACGACGGACTCCCCGACGCCGTCCTGGTGGACCGGACTACCGGCCTCATCCGCTTGGGCTTGCAGCAGGCGGACGGCTCCTTCAGGTGGGCGCCGCCCGAACCGAGCGGGTTCGCTTCGCCGACCTCCCTGAGCGTCGGACGCTTCGGCGGCGCGTCGACGGGCGACCAGATCGCCCTGACCGAGCCCGACGCCAACCGCATCACGCTGTTCACGTTGCCCGCCACGAACGCGACGCTGACGGCGCGTCACGTGTGTCCGGAAAAGCCGATGCCGCACGGAGTGACCGCACTCGATGCTTACGAGGACGGCACGGATGACTTGGTGGTCTTCGGCGAAGCGGGTGGCGATTCCTCTTATTACGAACGGCTCGCTTCAAACCTCAGTGGTGTCCCGTCAGTCGGAAAGACGGGGCGCGATTCATCCGAGCGCACGCACCGCGGATTCCCGTTCGTCCGGAAAGTGGGGTCCTCGCCGGTGGCACTTGTGATCCGCGGCGCACGGGTCAGCATGGCGCCGGCTTCGCCCCTCGGTTTCGAGGACGGCGTTATTCTCGCCGAAGTGTTCGGAACGAACAACACGCTCATGGCGTGGGGTTTCTTCGACGGTCCGGACTATCCGCATGTTTTTCTCTACCGACCGGGAGAGACCAATCTGGTGGCGGCGCAGGTGTCGGAGCCGGAATGGGAGGTGTTCGAGTGGAATGCGCCGGCGGAATACGCGTTTGCGAAGGCCCTTCAACTCGTGGTCACGATTCCGTGGGCGGCGGGCACGCGGCTGGCCGTACTCTTCACCGACGGCACGGTGGGCATTTTCGATTTTGACGGCTCGGGTGCGCCGGTCGCACGGGCGACGCTCGCGGGAAGCGGATTCGACTGGCTGCTGCCGTTGGGCGAGGATGCCTTGCTCTCCGGGCGAGGGAGCGTGGTTGAGCGTTGGGACACTTCGGCTGATGGTCTGACCGTGCTGACGCCCTCGTGGTCCGGCACGCTGCCGGCGGTCCGCGCGGCAAGCCGTTACTCCAACGTCGTGTTCGTGAGCGGTGAGCCGTTCGTGCAGCCGGACGCGGAGGCCGTCAGTTCGACGCGCGTATTCGATTGGACGTCGGGATCCTTCTTCAACGGCTTGTCATGGACGGTGGAGGGGATGACGCAGGATGCGGACGGATTGGGCTCGTCCTCCAGCCGCGACTGTTTTCCGCCCTCTTCCGCATCGTTCGCGCTGGTCAACCAGTATTTGCCGAACGTTTCCATCAGCCTGCAGGAACCCTCCGTCGGCGCGCCGGTCCCAGACATCGGCTTCAATCCGCCGGGCGGCACGTACGCGGCTCTTGGCTACAGGGAGCGTTTCAGCGTGACCCTTTCTCCAACGCCCAAGGACGCGCACGTCTACTGGCGACTGTCGCCGTCCGACCCGTGGAGCGACGGTTCCACGCTGGCGGTCGGGCTGACGGGCGACGCGGTGATCGAGGCGTATGCGGAGAGTGCGGTCGAGTCGAACGCGGGACCGATCCGGCGCGCGACGTATACGTTCGCGGAAAGTCCGAAACCGCAGACCGTAGCGAGCGTGGACGCCGACAGCGACGGCATGCCGGATGAGTGGGAGAAGGCGTTCGGCTTGAGCGATCCGCTGGCGGATGCCGACGGCGACGGCGCCTCCAATCTGCAAGAGTACCAGGAGCGCACCGATCCGCGCGATGCGGGTTCGTCGACATCGGTTGTTCCCTTTGCCTTGGCGGCGTCCACCGTGGGTCAGGGTGAAGAGCGCGTGTTCGTCCTCGAGTGGCCGCTGGCGCACGCCAGCGCGACGCTCATGTGTGCCGCCAGCCTGCAGGGCAAATGGATAATGGTGACGGATGGCATTGAACAGACGGCGACGGGCTTCCGCTATGTCGTTCCCCTGGCCGCGTCGCCCTCGCTTTTCTTCCGCCTGCAGAAGCCGTAACCTGGCTGGCGCTTGTGTTAAGACCCGGTCCGTGGAAAGCGATCAACTGAGCGAAAGGGCTTGCTCTTTCACACCCCCAGCATGGCCTTCACCCGCGCCCCGACCCTCTCCAGCTCCTCCTCGCTCAGCCCCTCAAGGCTGGCCAGCGCGGTTTCCAGCTTCGCGCTGGTGCCGCCCGCTTCAACGCGTTTGATCTCCGTCGGCCCGGCGAGCAGGCGGGGCATGGCGGCGAGGATGCGCTGCTTGAAGTCCTCGCGTCCTGGCCGGAAATAGTGCTTGAGCACGACATCGACCGTCTCGACGATCTTGGCCTCCGCCGGCCCGGCGAGCAGGCGGGGCATGGCGGCGAGGATGCGCTGCTTGAAGTCCTCGCGCCCCGGCCGGAAGTAATGCTTCAGCACGACGTCGACCGTCTTGTGCCCGGTCACTCGCTGCACCAGCTCAAGCGGCACGCCCGCTGTCAGGGCCAGCGTGATCCACGTGACGCGGAAGCTGTGGAAGTCGCGCACCGACGCCCGGCGCGTGCCCTTGCCCTCGGCGCGAGCCTTCTGGAGCGCATCCTTCGCCAGCCGGGTCTTGCCCCGGATGAAGGCCAGCCCAATGGCCTCCTCG
>Ga0116170_10005112_pt1 | contig 11824 bp, 10 predicted proteins | sample AD_JPNHW1_MetaG_FD_89797 | JGI IMG/M metagenome (GOLD analysis project Ga0116170, IMG submission 89797) | Active sludge microbial communities of municipal wastewater-treating anaerobic digesters from Japan - AD_JPNHW1_MetaG | ecosystem: Engineered > Bioreactor > Anaerobic > Digestate | place... | reverse complement strand
GTGTTTTATTGTTTTATCCTAATTTTCTTTCTTTAATATCCGATTTTATCTTTTCGATAAAACTTTCTATTGTAATGTTTTCTAGCTTTTCATTTCTCCCCTCAACAGTTATGACTTTTGCATCACGTTCTTTATCTCCAACAACAATCATATACGGAATTTTTTGCATTTTTGCATTTCGAATTCTTTTTCCTAGAGATTCATTGGTGTCATCTAGTTCTATGCGAATATTTTCTTTGTTAATTTTTTCTAAAATTTCTTTTGCATATTCTTTCTGGTGTTCAGAGACAGGTAAAATTATTACTTGAACAGGGGCAAGCCAAACAGGAAAAGCCCCAGCAAAATGTTCAATCATAACTCCCATAAACCTTTCAAGTGATCCAGATATTGCCCTGTGAATAACAACAGGTCTTTCGTCTTCACCTTTTTCATTTTTAAAGGAAAGATTAAATCTTTCTGGAAGATTAAAATCACATTGAATTGTTGCTAATTGCCACTCGCGTCCGATTGCGTCTTTAAACATAAAGTCTAATTTTGGTCCATAGAAGGCTGCTTCTCCAACTCCGAGCTTGTAATTTAATTCATTTTCTTTAGCTGCTGTTTCAAGAGCGTCTTCTGCTTTTTGCCAAACTTCGTCACTGCCGAGATATTTACTCTTGTCTTCACCCCTGGTTGAAAATCTTACCCAGTAACCATTCATCATTCCCATTGTGTTGTAGAAATCTTTAATAATTTTTACAATCGTTCCGACCTCTTCTCCGATTTGAGAAACTCGACAGAATAGGTGTCCATCATCTTGAGTAATCGATCGAACTCGAGTAAGTCCTGAAAGTTGACCAGCTTTTTCATAACGATACACAGTTGCAGGTTCAAAATATCGAATCGGCATATCCCTGTAAGAGAATTGATTGTCGGCAAATATTTGCATGTGATGAGGACAGTTCATTGGCTTCATGAAGAATTCTTCATCTCCGCCCTTAACGCGGAATAATTCATCTCCAAATTTTGCAGCATGCCCTGATGTTTGATATAAATCTTGTTTCGCTAGGTGAGGGGACCAAATACGAAGATAGCCTTTGTTTTTATGTAATTCCCAAAGATAATCCTCGATCTCTTTTCGGATGGTCATCCCTTTTGGTTGAAGAAGGGGAAGGCCAGCACCGACAAGGTCAGATAGGGTAAAGAGTTTTAATTCTTTTCCTAGTTTGCGATGGTCTCTTTTTTTGGCTTCTTCTTGTTGAAAGACATATTGATCCAGCTCTTCTTTTGTTTCGAAAGCTAACCCGTAAACTCGCGTGAGCATTTTGTTCAACTCATTCCCTCGCCAATATGCACCAGCAATTTTTTCTAATTTAAACGAACCATCTTTGATGTCTTTTACATTTTCAATATGCCCTCCTCGGCAAAGGTCAACAAAGTTTCCTGATTGATAAACTGTGATTTCTTCGTTTTTTCCACTTATTTCATTTATGAGTTCCAGCTTATATTCATTATCTTTAAAAATTTCTAAAGCTTCTTCTTTTGTTAAAACTCTTTTTTCAAAAGTTGACCAAGTTTTTATGATTTCTTTCATCTTGTTTTCTATTTCTTCAAGATTAGCATCGGTTATCTTTCCATTGACATCAACATCATAATAAAAACCATGCTCAATAGCTGGCCCAAGGGTTATTTTTGACCCAGGATATAATTCTAATATTGAAGCCCCCAGAAGGTGAGCTAGAGAATGTCTTATTTTTTCTATTTTTTCCATAATAAATTTGTATATAAAACGAAGCAAATTATTTTATGAAAAAATGTCTGGCCCCTCGTCCTCCCTCATCCGAGGACTTTTTTCAAAATATAATTTGCGAAGTTTTATTTTAATTAGCTAAAATAAAATCGCCCCGACGAAATGTGAAAAATTCACTTTCCGTCGGGGCGAGTCTAATCGCGGTTCCACCCAACATTTATAACTTCATTAACATTATAGATTAGCCCCATGAGGTCCAGATTATTACCTAGATTATGGTTGGTAGCCATAACAATCTCTACTCTTAAATGTTATTCTTTTCTGGGAAAAAAGCAAGCTCTAACAGTAGAGGCCTTGCCTCTGGTAGAGGCAAGGCCTCTACTGTTATCCACAGGTAATGAATGACTATTTTAATTAGAGGCTTTTTTGTTGCATTTTGGCTTAAAATCAGTATACTAGTTATTATGGTAATACGAATGAGACATACCCGTGCACATACGGGAAATAGAAGATCACACCATGCCCTAGAAGCAAAGGTCTTTACTACTTGTACAAACTGTGGGGAAAAGAAAGAAACTCACATTGTTTGCAAGAAATGCGGATTTTACAGAGGACGCAAGGTAATTGATGTGGTTAAGAAAGTAGAGAAAAAACAAGCAAAAAAGAAATAGTCTAAAAACTATTCTTTTTGATTTATTAGTTCTTTATTGTTTAAAGCTATTTTTATATTATGGCAAACAGGCACCTTTCAAGATCAATTGTTCTTCAGACACTCTTTGAGTGGGATTTCGCGGTTTCTAAAGACAGTGACCCAAAAGAGATGCTCGAAAGGAACATTGAAGAATTTGGTCCAGGATTAGATGACAATCAGTTTATGTCTGAACTCTTTAACGGTGTCATAAAAAAGAAACAAATTATTGATGAAATTATCGAAAAAGCTGCTCCAGATTGGCCAATAGACAAAATATCTGTAGTTGATAGAAACGTCCTAAGAATAGGTCTATATGAATTGATATTTGCTGATAGAGGACAGGTTCCTCCTAAGGTTGCTATCAACGAGGCCATAGAGCTTGCTAAAACTTTTGGTGGAGAAAATTCTAGTAGATTTGTTAACGGAGTCTTGGGTGGTGTTTACAAAGAAATGGGTGAACCCGGAAAAGATGATGTTCATCCAAAGAAGAAAGCTTTTGAAACAGACCCAGCAAAGTTTCCTATTGAAAAAAAGGCAGGAGCTGTTGTTTATGCTCATCATGAGGATAAATTGTATTTTGCTTTTGTTCATGATGTTTTTGGATACTGGACTCTGTCTAAAGGTAGTATAGAAGAAGGCGAAAACGAAGAAGAAGGAGCTATTCGAGAAATCAAAGAAGAAATGGGCCTAGATATAAAAATAAAAGAACTTTTAGGACGTAACGAATATATCGCTACTCATCCAGAAAAGGGAAAGATTAGGAAACAGGTAGTATTTTTCTTGGCGGAATCAGATTATAGAGAAATAGTCTTAGAGGAGGGAACTGGAGGTTTAGATGATGCTAGATGGTTTACAATAGACGAAATACCAAATTTAAGAATGTATGATAATATGATTCCGCTTCTAACCAAGACGATCGATATTCTTAGTAAAGATAATGGGTAAAAAACATGATAGATTTCTCTTTGTTTGAAAAAAAAATAAATATACATTTTAAAAATAAAAAGCTTCTAGAACAAGCTTTTATTCACCGATCATACATAAACGAAAACGGCGGAACCAAACTAGAACACAACGAAAGACTAGAATTTTTAGGAGATGCAGTTTTGGAACTTATTGTTACTGATTATTTATATAATAAATACGGAGATAAAGATGAAGGTGAGTTAACCGCTTATAGATCATCCCTTGTTAATGCTACTATTTGTGGAGAGATTGCTAGTGAGCTAGGAATGAATGAATATCTACTATTGTCAAAAGGTGAAGCAAAAGATATTGGTAAAGCTCGTGGCTATATATTGGCAAACACCTATGAAGCTTTTGTGGGTGCTGTTTACTTGGATCAAGGATACGAAACAGCTAAAGATTTTATTTATAAAACAATCCTAAGCAAAATAGATACAATAATAGCTAAAAAACTTTGGAGAGATTCAAAGAGTTTGGTTCAAGAAAAAGCTCAAGAATATGTAAACGTTACTCCGTCATACAAAGTCTTACACGAATCAGGTCCTGATCATGACAAAAGTTTTACAACAGGTATCTATTTTGGAGACATACTAGTAGCAGAAGGAAAAGGTAAGTCAAAACAGGAATCAGAACAAGATGCTGCACATAAAGCATTAGAAATTAAAGAGTGGTTGGAGTAAAAGAAAATGACTCTCAAATCAATAGAGCTTATAGGTTTTAAGTCGTTTGGCAAAAAAAGTGTTGTTAATTTTACGACGCCTGTTACTTGTATAGTGGGTCCCAACGGCTCTGGTAAATCAAACATAGTTGAAGCAATAAGGTTTGTATTGGGGGAGCAGTCAATGAAATCTCTTAGAGGTAAAGGTGGAGTAGATTTGATATTTAAGGGTTCAAAACATTTGTCTTCATCTAATCGCGCTCAAGTAACAATAACTTTTGATAATAGCGATAAAGTTTTTTCTTTTACAAATAGCGGCCTAGGTGTCTCTCTCGATTATGATGAGATAACTATTGGAAGAGAAGTTTTTGCTGATGGCTCAAATAAATATACTATAAACAAAACTGAAGTTCGTCTTAAAGATGTTGTCGATTTACTTGCCTCGGTTAACATAGGAAGTTCTGGACACCATATAATTTCGCAAGGAGAAGCTGATCGCGTTTTGAATGCGTCAAACAAAGAAAGAAGAGGAATGATAGAAGATGCGCTAGGTCTTCGAGTCTATCAATATAGAATTAAGGAAGCAGAAAAGAAGCTCGAGAAAACAATCGAAAATATCAAAGATGTTCAATCGTTGAGAAGAGAAATAGCTCCTCATTTAGCATTCTTAAAAAAACAAGTTCAAATAATCGAAAAATCTCGAGAAATGAGAGAAGAGCTTAGAGAAATGTACCGCTCTTACTTGTCTATAGAGAATACTTATATTAAAAAAGAAGACTCTCGTTTGTCTAATTGGTCTGCCGAATTAAACACCAAAAAGATAGAAGTAGAAAATAAATTACAAGAAATAGAAAAACAAAAAGCAGAAACTCAAACCGAAAGTTTGTATAGAAAAGAAATCCTAGACAAGGAAGGAGAAATATCCAAAATACGATCTGATAAAAATGAATTTATTAGAAAATTAGGTAGAATAGAAGGAATTATAGAGGGAATCGAATCTCATTTCAATAAAAAAACTGAATCTAATACTAGGGTCATTAGTGAAGACGAATGGAAAACTTTTGTGCTTGATATTTCTACAAGGATAGATGAAGCTATTAAAATAGAGGATCTTTCTAATGTGAAAGATGTTCTTGTTTCTATCAAAAATAAAATAAAGGATTTCTATAAAGAGTCTAGCGAAGAAGAGAATAAGGTTATCACAATAGAAGATAATGCAGAATATCGCGAAATGCAGGTTGCAAAGAATGAAATTTTATCTTCAATTGAAAGTCTTAATAATCAAGAGAAAGAAGTTTTTGAAAAGATTAACGATCTTCGAAGAAAAGAAAAGGAAGAGGAAGACAAATACAGAGACAGTGAAAAAATCCTTTATGAACTTGTTCATCAAAAAAATGATATTAATTCAAAAATTCAATCATTAGGATACGAACAAGAAAAACTAGAAATTGTTAAAAATGCCTTTAATATGGAATTGACAGAGGCAGGCGTTTTGATTGGTAGAGAAATAATATCATTCGCTGAAACAGTTTTTGAAGGAGAAATAAATCGAGACACTCAAGAAGATATCAGAAGAAAAATAGAAAGAATAAAAATTAAAATAGAGGATGCTGGAAGTGGAAGTGGTAACGAAGTGATGAAAGAGTACGAAGACACATTAGAGAGGGATAGTTTTCTAGCAAAAGAAATAGACGATTTGAATAAGAGCATGAAGGATTGTAGTATCTTAATCCAAGACTTAAAAGAAAAATTAGATTCTGAATTTAAGACGGGTATAGAGAAAATCAATAAACAATTCCAAGAATTTTTTGCTCTAATGTTTGGAGGGGGAGGAGCATTCCTTTCAATTACTATGGAGAATAAAAAGCCAAAGAAAAATTCTGACACAGAAGTAATGGAAGAGGAAGAGTCAGAAGAAAGCGAAGTTGGTTTTGAAAGAGGTATAGAGATAAATGTCAGCTTGCCACAAAAGAAAGTTAAAGATTTACACATGTTGTCAGGAGGGGAAAGGTCTTTGACTTCTATTGCTCTCTTGTTCGCTATATCTCAAGTTAATCCTCCACCATTCTTGGTTTTGGATGAGACAGATGCTGCCTTAGATGAAGCTAATTCAAAGAAGTATGGAAATATGCTAGAAAACCTTTCCAAATATTCAGAACTTATTGTGGTTACCCACAATAGAGAAACAATGTCCAGAGCCCAAGTTCTTTACGGAGTAACTATGAGTGCTGAGGGCGCATCTACTCTGTTATCTATACACTTAGAAGAAGCTGCAAACTACGCTAAATAGAACACTTGACTTTTATTTCTAATATGATATAATATATTAAAATAAGTGATTTAAAAAAGGAGGATATTGTGTAAAACCCCATTGGTCGTGTTGACTGATGGGTTTTTATTTTAAGTATTCAGTAAGGGTTAATCCTGATTCTTTTATTTTTTTAGCTAAATCTTGTCCTACGTAGCGATAGTGCCAAGGCTCATATTTATATCCTGTTATACTTTCTTTTTCATAGGGGTAACTTAATATAAAGCCATATCTGTAAGCATTGTCTCTTAGCCACAACTCTTCTTTTGTGTTATCAAACAATATCGTTGCTGAAGCATAATTGATAGATTCTCCAGAGAGATCAACGGTTGTTCCTAATTGGTGTTCAGAGTACCCAGGTTTAGCAACTGATATCAGTGGATTTTTTAAATCCGAAAGTGCATTATTAAAGATATTTTTTTGATAAGCATAATCTCGAAAAGCAGAAGTTGCTTTGATTTTTAGATTTTCACTAGACGCATTGTCAATCATTAGATTTAGATATTTTTTTGCTTCTTGTGTTAGACAGGTATTTTTATTGGTAGATAAAATACCAAGTTCTACTAAATCCTTTGGAATATAGCTTTTGTCCGGTAATCCAGTTTCCTGACCAATGTTTAGAAACGACATATCGTTGTATTCTTTGCTAGGTTTAGGACATTTTGAATTCGAAGCTTCCTCCATCTTTGCAAGCTCGTCTTCTTCAAAGAGTCCTGTTATTTGGTATTTTTTATTCTGAACACTAATTAAGTGTTTAATTTCTTTTATTTCTTTGCCTTCAAAAGTAGCCATCACGACCATTCCTCTCATTGTTTCTTTTGAAAAATATTGATCAAAAATAAAGTTACCTAAAGAATAAAATATTGGTTTATTTTTATAATACTCTACATCTTCTATCACATGAGGATGATGTCCGATTACCATGTCCGCCCCATAGTCTATGGCAAGATGGGCAACTTTTTCTTGTCTTTTGTTGTGAATTTTTTCATATTCTTCACCAAAGTGAATTGAAACGATTAAAACGTCAACCGATTCTTTGGCTTTAGCAATGATGCTAGAAAAATTAGGATCATCTACTAGAAGTATTCCACTTTTATTTTTGCCCGCTTCCATCCATTTAGGACCCACATCTGAAAATCCAAGAAAACCAAAATTAACCCCATTTTTGTTTATGATAACGGGTTTTTCTGCTTCTTCTCTAGTAGATCCGGCTCCTACAAAAGCTAAGTCATTCTCCTTTAGTCTTAGAAGCGTGTCGTTAAAAGCTTTGACATTCCAATCACCAACGTGGTTATTGGCAAATGATAATACTTTAAAACCAAAGTCTTTGATAGCGGGTAAGACCTCGGGATTCATTCGAAAAGAATATTTACTGCCAACATTGTTACCAACAGTAGATACTGGGCCTTCTAAATTTCCAAAGAGGATATCTGCTTCTTTTAATTGTGAGGCATTTTTGAATAGCTCAGAAAAGTTTCCGTTAAAGTTTTTTTCGACAGAGCTTTGAACACCTCGGGTGAGCATGATATCTCCAACAAAATAAATTTTTGTGTGAGGGATAGCTTCGGTGATGGGGGTTTTTATATCCAATGACTCTACATTATTTGTATCACCACCTTTATTTTTGATAGGGAATAAGACAACAACTAAAAGAGAAATAACCAAGGCTACTAAAGAAAAAATTATTTGAATTTTTGATCCTTTGTTTTCCATTTTAAACTAACTGATAATCTATAGTTTTTCTGTTTTGATCAGTATTTTTTACTGAGAATTTAATCTTGTCTCCAAGTGTGTATTTTCTATGAGTTCTTTTGCCTATTATACTCATTCCTTTTTTATCGAACACGAAAAAATCAGCTCCCAATTCTCGAATAGGAATCATGCCTTCGCATCTCGATTCTTTTTCTTCAACGTACAAACCCCATTCGGTGACTCCAGTAATAGTTCCTTCAAACTTTTGTCCTATACGGCTAGACATATATTCTACCTGCTTATACTTAATAGAATTTCTTTCAGCTTCTTGGGCTTCTTTTTCACGTGCTGAAGATTGTAAACTAATCTTTTCATATTCTTGCCACTTTTCTTTTGGAATAGATCTCTTTTCTAAGGCTTCAAGTAACAATCTGTGGACTACGACATCCGGATATCTTCTAATAGGGGATGTGAAGTGTGTGTAATGTTTAAAACCGAGACCAAAATGCCCGATGTTTTTTGTAGAGTAAATTGCTTTAGACATCGTACGTATTATGGCCGTGTTGACTGTATCTTTAATAGGACTATTTTCTAGAAGGCTGGCAAGTCTATTTATTTCTTGGGAAGTAATCAATCCGTCTTTAAGATTTATTTTGTAACCAAGTTTTTTTAAGAAAGAAACAAGGTCTTGAACTTTTTCTTTATTTGGTAAATCGTGAATTCTGTATAAAAACACGCCTGCCTCTTTTTTCATTTTCTTAGAAATAAATTCTGCAACCTCTCGGTTAGCCAAAAGCATTAATTCTTCTATCATCTTATTGGAATCTCCTCTTTCTTTGACGTAGACAGAAATAGGCAAGCCTTTATCATCTAAAACGAATCTAACCTCATCTTGTTCTAGCGAAATAGCCCCCTCCTCGAATCTTTTTTTGTGTAATTTCTTAGCAATCTGATTTAAGACAACCAACTCTTCACTAAATTCTCCATTCTTACTTTTGATTACTTCTTCGGCTTCTTCATACGTAAATCTTTTGTCTGAATGAATAATGGTTTTACCAAACCATCTTTTAATTACAATTCCATTTTTATCCATTTCAAATAGGGCAGAGAAGGCCAATCTGTCTTCTCCTGGTTTCAAACTACAAATATCGTTTGATAATTCTTCTGGAAGCATTGGTATGGTTCTATCTACTAAGTAAACAGAGGTTCCTCTTTCTCTAGCTTCTTTATCAAGTACTCCTCCTTTTGTAACAAAATGAGAAACATCTGCGATGTGAACTCCAATTTCAAAATGACCATTTGGAAGTTTGCTAAAAGAAATAGCATCATCGAAATCTTTTGCATCTACTGGGTCTATTGTGACGGTTGTAACACTTCTTAAATCTTTTCTCTTGCTAAGTTCCTTTTCGTTAATTTCTATTTTTGCGACTTTCTTAGCCTCATTAGAAACTATATCTGGAAAGTTATTATCAAAACCTTTTTCTAGTGCAATAGCTTGCATCTCAGCTTCATTTTCAAAAGGTTTACCTAGCACCTTTTTAATTTCCCCAACAGGTGGTCGTTCACTATTTTTCCAATTAGTAATAACTCCAAACACTTTCTGTCCAACGGTAGCCCCGTTTAGCTTATCCTTAGGAATAACTATGTCGACGTAAGTTTTTGTGTCGCTTGGATTAAGGTAGAAAATCCCATTTTCTTCTTCGAGTATACCGGCATGACCCTTTTTTGCTCTTGATACAATTTCTATAACTTCACCGCTTTGATTTGATTCAGGTTTTTTAGGGTGCAACAAAACCATTACAGTATCACCATTTAGGGCTGTTCCTAAAAATTCTCTAGCTATCTCTATAATTTCATCAGATTCAGGTATTCTGATTATCCCCTCTTTTTTATGAGTTATTATAATGTTACCAAGAAGGGTATTTTTACTGTCTTTTTTTTCTTGTTTTTTCACTTTATGAGTATAACATACAACTTGCAATATGTAACTTGGTGTGATAATATGATTTCACATATGTTAAAGATAAGACTACAAAGAACTGGTCGCAAAAATAATGCCGCTTTTCGGGTGGTTTTGACTGATTCTAAGAATTCTGCTAAAAGTGGAAAATTTAAAGAGATTTTAGGATCTTATGATTTAAAGAAAGGGGAAGTGATATTTAAACAAGATAGAATTTCCTACTGGATGTCAAACGGAGCACAAGTTTCAGATACCGTTCATAATTTCTTGGTTAAAGAAAAGATGATAGAAGGTAAAAAGAAAAACGTTTTACCTAAGAAAGCTCCAACCAAACCCCGCAAAGAATTGAAAAAGGCTTAATTTTCGAACTTAAAAGACCCGTATAGTACGGGTCTTTTAAGTTGCAACTGGTTGTCTTAATATGATATAATATACAATAGAGCAGTTTGTAGTCGTACGCTGCGAAAGATTAAGAATAATACTTATTAAGAATATATGGCAGACGATAAAGCATTTTTAGAATACATCGTGAAATCATTGGTTGATAATCCAGAGGATGTAAAAATTGACCGAGTGGTAGACGAAATGGGTGTGCTTATAACTATGACAGTCAATAAGAACGACATGGGAAAGATTATTGGTCGTCAAGGAAATACAGCAAAAGCTATCAGAACTCTACTTCGAGTTATTGGAATGAAAAACAATGCTCGCGTAAATCTAAAGATTAACGAACCAGAAGGAAGCGAAAAGGAATCTCCTGTAACTCAGAGCGAATCTTCAAAGTCAGTAGAGGATGCTCTAGAAGACCTAAAAGGAATCTAAATAATAAAAATTAAAAGTCCTCCGTTATGGAGGACTTTTAATTTTGTGATAAAATGAAAGGGTATATGAAATATCACATAATTACATTATTTCCGGAGATGTTTGACTCATATTTAAATGAGTCTATTTTGGGGCGGGCGATTAAAAATAAAAAAATATCTGTTTCGTTTACTAACCCCCGAAAATTTGTTAGTGGAAAATATAAAAAAGTTTGGCCAGATGGAAATGTTTCTTTGCAAATAGATGAAAGGCCCTACGGTGGTGGTCCAGGAATGGTCATGATGGCTGAACCAGTTATCAAGGCGGTTTTATCTATTACGAAAAAGATTTCTAAGGATAAAAAAACAAGAAAAGTTTTGATAATTAATTTCATGCCAAACGCAAAAAAGTTTGATACCAAGAAGGCTAAGGGAATATCCAAAAAATACACAGATATAATAATGATTTGTGGACGGTACGAAGGTATTGATTCTAGAGTTAATAAGGTAATCAAAAAAGAAGGTTATAAAATAGAAAACATTTCAGTGGGGGACTATGTTTTGACAGGTGGAGAAATTCCAGCAATGATATTGGTAGATTCTATTTCAAGGCAGATAGAAGGAGTTCTCGGTAATTTTAATTCACGAGAGGAAGAGAGGGTTTCATCTAGTGAAATATATACACGACCGGAAGTTTTAGCTTTTAATGGAAAAAAATATAAAGTTCCAAAAGTTTTACTTTCCGGTAATCACAAAAATATAGATAGTTGGAAAAGCAAAAATAAAAAATAGCTAAACCGTGTTAAAATAAAAAAGTGAAAAAAGAATTTCTAAAATCTAATAAAGCATTTACCCAGATAGTAGATTTTGATGAAGTTTCGATTACATCGAAACGTTCTAAAGAACCATCATCAAAATTCACTACGGGGTTCACCCTAATTGAACTTCTGGTTGTTATTGCTATTATTGGAATACTTTCTTCGGTAGTTATAGCTTCGTTGGGAAGTGCTAGAGATAAAG
>Ga0116170_10005111_pt1 | contig 11827 bp, 19 predicted proteins | sample AD_JPNHW1_MetaG_FD_89797 | JGI IMG/M metagenome (GOLD analysis project Ga0116170, IMG submission 89797) | Active sludge microbial communities of municipal wastewater-treating anaerobic digesters from Japan - AD_JPNHW1_MetaG | ecosystem: Engineered > Bioreactor > Anaerobic > Digestate | place... | reverse complement strand
TCTCAATCGATGGTCCGGCGACGACTGAGGCGGGGATTGCCGCGCTTGAGGATATCGTCTGTACGGAACGCCCTGAGTTTTCGAGGGTTGTGGCGTGACCGACCTGACCGGACTCGGCGCAGTAGCTGACCTGGCGAATGGCGTCATCAATCGCATATGGCCTGATGCGAGTGAAGCTGAGAAAAGCAAATTAACTTTAGCACTTGCACAGCTTAATGCAGAGCTTGAGTTATCAAAAGCACAAACAACTGTTAATGTTGCTGAAGCATCAAACAGTAGTATTCTGGTGTCTGGATGGAGACCAGCGGTAGGATGGTGCTGTGTGACTGCGCTCGCCTATCAATACATCATCTACCCATTGCTGCTTTGGATGATGGTTTTTAATCCTGATCTTATCCCACCAAAACCGATTGTTTCTGATATACTCATGGAGCTACTGTTTGGTATGTTGGGCATGAGTACATTAAGATCATTTGAAAAGATTAAAGGTGTTGCTAGATGACAAATGACTCAATTGATTCAAGAATATCACGAATTGAGTTAGACATTGATCATATTAAAGAGATCATTGATTCGTTGCCTTTATCTGTTAATAATGCTTTGCAGAAACATGCTGAGATTAGTGAGCGATTGGCTGTTGCAAATGAACGTATTGCAACTCATCTTGAAGAAAGCAAACGCGCATGGGTGATTATTGAGTCACTACAGAAAAACATTTCTGATATCAATGACAGATTTCACTATATAGATAAAAGCATTATTGGATCAATAGAAATTGAAAGGGCACGCATTAACTCAATCATGGATACGATTGATTTGTTCAAGAAAACAATCATTGCTATCATTGTTTCATTGACAGGGTTTGTTGTGTGGGTTATTCAAAAGTGGATTGAGAGCAAATAACAGGTGATGTATGTACAATAGAGACAAGCTGTATAATGAACTGTTGTTTGATGAGGGTATTCGATATCATGTGTATAATGATACGTTAGGTTATAAGACGATTGGGATTGGGCATCTCATCAAGAAGAATGAATCATTTGTCACAGTAACTGAGAAGCAGGTGCGTGATATGTTTTGGGCGGATGTTGCTGAAGCAGAAAACGTGCTCAATAAAATCTTTCCTTCATGGGTTGATCTTGATGATACTCGTCAACGTACTATGATCAATCTTGCATTTAACTTGGGCATGAAGCTAGGTAAGTTCAAGAAGTTTCTTGCTTATATGGAGAAGAGAGAATATGATTATGCGGCGAGCGCACTTGAGATGAGTTTATGGTATAGTCAAGTTGAATCCCGTGGTCCACGCATCGTTAAAGCCATCAGAACAGGTGTTCGATGATCAATCTCATTGCATGTCCATATTGTCTGTATTGCAAAATTGATAAGAACAAAAACAAGGGCTATTGCGAATTATCAAAAGACGTGTATCCTCATGCAGAGATAAAAGGATGCGATGATTATAAATCAATCTTTGTGAATATTAAAAACATCAAGATTGATAAAAATTAGTTGACAATGCTTTATTTATATGCTATACTGTGTCTAAATTACACGAGGGTAGTTAAATGATCTTAAGTTACAATGAGTTGCATGGTTTGGTTGATGATAATGTAATCTCTGCTGATCACAGTCAGATCAATGGAACAAGCATTGATGTGTGTTTGGGTGATGAAATCATGATTGAGGATATCCGTGGTGGCGTGATCGATCCGTCAATCAAGCAACCACTAAACATGATCGCTATTAAGATGCGTGATGAAGGTTATATCCTGTCACCCGGTGAGGTTGTGTTGGCTTGTACAAAGGAAATCTTTAACCTTCCTAACAATCTATCCTGTGAATTCAAGCTGAAGTCAAGTATTGCGCGTGTGTTCATCAATAACATGTTGGCTACATGGTGTGATCCTTGTTGGTCGAACAGTGTCTTAACACTTGAACTGAAGAATGATACACGCTATCACAGTATTCTCATCAAGCCTAATATGAAGATTGGGCAAATGATTTTCTTTGAATCAAAACCTGTCCCGCACGAGAAGTCCTATGCTGTAAACGGTCGATACAATAACACTGTATCTGTGACTGCAAGCAAGGGAGTTTAATATAATGAAACAGAACGACGATGATCTATCTAGCACGATTGCGCGTGATATCGAAAGTCTATCTATTGAGATGATGAATACGATCGTTGATCGTAACAAGTCCTATCGTGATGATATTTTGTTGTGTTCTGTTTCATTGCACATGTTAATGACATCCATGATGTTGTTGGATGATGGGCATTACAGTGTGTTGCTGAATGATGTTGGTCGCATGTGCAGCACCATCACCTGTGATCGTCACAACAAGCAAAGCAAGTTTGCACTATCATCTGAACGAATCAACTGAGGTTAGATATGGCTAGGAAGGCAAAGAAGAATGATATTGAGAACTTACCTGAATTTGATGATCAGGTTATCTTTGCCGAAGAGAGCCGCAATGTTCTTGACAAGCGAACATCTTATGTAGATAATGATGAGGTTAAAGTCTACAGTGATGGGTTTGCTAACAACGATCAACTCAGCAAAAACATGCGTCGTGAAGGACGCAGAGTAATCTATATCGATCCTGAAGTTGTGTATCAGATGGCGCGTTTAGGGATGACGCGCGAGATGGTTGGGGCATACTGGGGATTGAGTAAAAGCAAGTTTATCAGTGTTTCAAATGATTACCCTGAGATTGAGGAATCCTATCTCATGGGTATGTCGGCAGGGATCATCAAGGCAGCATCAAAACTTGATGAGATGGTGAATGATAAGCAAGTCATCCCGACAATCTTCAGGATGAAGATATCGGGTTTCATTGAGGCAGAGAAGCGCAAGGACATCAACGTAGATACTCCTCGCGTCAATATCTTCCTGCCTGATAACAGTCGTGATTGACGATGCGTGACTCAACGAGTGCATCCATGACATGGAAGGATGGTGAGCCATCAAAGCCCGGTCATTATTTGGTGGTGCAGGAAGTTGGGCACATGAAGTATCGATTTGTGCGTTACTGGAATGGGTGGGTGTGGCATAACCCAAACTCTGATAAGTATGGTTCCATTCGCTTTTTTATGGAACTCCCTGATTTTCCTTGTTAAACGGTGTGGTGACTATGAAGATCGTGATTGAGCGCAACACGTTGTCTGATTTGATCAGTAATGTGATTGGGGCAGTGTCAAAGAATCATTATATTGAAGTATTACGTTGTTTGCTGATTGAGTGCGATGATCAATGTCTATCCATCACCGGAAGTAATATTGCCGTCACCATCACCGCAAAGAGTACTGGCAGTTATCTTTTCAAAAACAATGATGAAGTTGATCAGCGTTTTATCTGTGCGCTTGATGCAGTCAAGCTGAACAGCATTGTGAAGAACTATAAAAAAGGTTCCATGTCGCTTGAACTGAAGGATGGGTTCGTAACGGTCAAGCAGGGTCGCAGCACATTCAAGATCAAATCAAATGATGCGTCACACTACCCTGCTGAAGATGAAACAAGCAATGAACAAACGCGCAAGGTTGTAGATACCTTCTCCATCGAATGTGCTGTGCTGTCTGATTTGATCAACAAGACGCAGCGTTCAGCGGCAGTCTCTGATGTACGCAACTATCTGAATGGGTTGTGTTTTTCATTCTCGAATAACCTCAAGCTGTATGGTACGAATGGGCATACGCTGTCACATGCCTTCACAGCAATCAACAATCAGACTGAACACAGCACGATCATTGCAAAGTCGATGATCCCATTGCTGCTGAAGATACTGAATGATGGTGAGTGCTCCATCACAGCCTACATGAATCGAGTAGTGTTTGATATCAATGATATCAAGCTAACCTGTACAGTCATCAACGAAAAAACACCTGACTATGATCGCTTGATCAATTCATCGTACATTGATGCCTTCAGTGTCAACAAGGAACAGATCACGGATGCAGTGCGACTTGCAGCAACACTGCGTGATGGTGATTTCTTTGGGGTGTGTTTCACGAAGAAAGATAATGCGTTAGATGTGTATGTCAGTAAAGAGAATAACTCATTCGATGATTGTGTTGAGATTGAGAGTCTATCTGATAATCAATTTGATATGAAGTTGAATGTTGATTATATTCTTAATGCACTATCTGTGATTGAGGGTGAAACTGTTACATTCATGGTTGCCGACAATAATAGTACGATTTCTTCTATTTGTTTAAAGACAAATGAAGAACGTGATGGTCTTCACATTATCATGCCGATGAGAGGCTAAAATGAGTGACATTTATCCGCAGAAGGGTGCACAAACCAAGTTTCTGTCTACACATGCTGATATAGCTGTGTATGGGGGGAGCGCAGGAAGTGGTAAGGCGCTAAGTCACTCAACACTGATCCCGACTATCAAAGGGATCAAGCGCATGGCTGATATCAAGGTCGGTGATAAAATTTATGCACCTGATGGTGAAAGAACGGATGTTATTGCTGTTCATGATCTAGGTGTGCGTGAAAACGCCTACTCCATCTACCTTGACACGGGTTATCTGTGTGATGCAGACGAAGATCATTTATGGGTTGTGTATATCAACAACAGAGGACGTTTGTTAAAAACCAAAGAACTGATTGGGTTGATTGATGAAACTCCTGTAAAGATCATGGCGTGCAGCACGCTGCTAAGCAAATCCAATAGTTGTCATGTCTTTGATTTAAAGTGCAACTATATTGGGTTGGCTGTTATGGTGATGCGCTATATCAATAACAGCTTTGATCATCTAACTGTATTGAAGATTGATCATGATGATTTTGTCAACATCAAGCCTAGGATCAAGGTAAGAAACACCTACTCTGAAGCATCAAGCTCAATGGTGATTTCAGATAGCGTTGTATGGGATGAGGATATTGATCCACGACAGTTCCTTGAACAGGTTTCTAAAACAGGGTATTTGATTCAGAACTCTGCTAAGATCAAAGCCATCACCGGCATGATGGATATGTTTGGGTGGTGTGATGAGAACGGGATGTGCTGCATTGGGTTTAATGATCAGTTGATCACTGACACTATGATGATGTTGCTATCATCGTCAGGGATAAAGTGTTATAAAGACTATGATTATGCAAAATCATATTACATGATCAAGTTCTACTCATCTGAACGCATGTTCTATATTCATCGAAAGTACAACAAGCAACGACTGGTTAATGATGTATTCTACACGATCAAAGCAATCAAGAAAGCTGAACCTGATTGCTTCAAGTGTATTGAAGTCAAGCATGAGTCACACATGTTTTTGATCACTGAATCATTTGTGCCGACGCACAACAGCTACGCATTGTTGCTGGAGGCGATTCGTCACATTGACAATCCTGACTTTGGCGCGGTGATCTTTCGTCGTGAGCAGAAACAAATCATCTCTGAAGGTGGTTTAAGGGATACGGCATTAACGATTTATCCTCAGCTAGGTGCAAGTTATCGTTCAGCACCATCGCCTACATTTCTATTCCCGTCAGGGGCAAAGGTCACATTTGCTCACCTGAATCATGAGAATGAAGTGTTGAGTTGGCAGGGATCGCAAATCCCGATGACAGGCTTTGATGAGTTGACACACTTCTCAGCATTTCAGTTTAATTACATGTTGTCTCGTTCACGTTCTACTTGTGGTGTGCGACCCTACATCCGCTGTACAACCAACCCGGATTCTGATTCATGGGTTGCTGAGTTTCTGTCATGGTGGATTGATCAGGAAACCGGGTTCCCGATACAGGATAGAAGTGGTGTCGTGCGTTACTTCATTCGCATCAATGACAAAATGGTGTGGGGTGATAGCGTAGAAGAGTTGGTTGAGCGTCATCAATGCGACCCATCTGAACCAAAGAGTGTTACATTCGTTTCGGCAAAGATCACCGACAATCCTATCTTGATGCAGAAAGACCCCGGTTATTTAGCAAACCTGAAGGCATTAAGCAAAGTCGAACGGGCTAGACTGCTGGATGGGAACTGGAAGGTCAGGGCAGCAGCCGGTATGTATTTCCCGCGTGAAGACGCTAAGATCATCGATTGGGTGCCGCCTGAAGGTGAGATGATCAAATGGGTAATGTCATGGGATTTAGCCGCATCAGAAAGTGTTGAAGGCAAAAACCCGGATTGGACGATTGGGTTGAGAGTAGGTCGGAATATCGAAGGCAAGATTGTTGTAGCGGATATGATCCGTGTCCGTCGCAAAGCAGCAGATGTGCGGGCCATCATCAAGAATCATGCAGTTAAGAACGGGAAGGATGCATGGGTGGTGATTCCGCAAGACCCCGGACAGGCAGGTTTAGATCAAATTGAATCCTATCGTTCGATGCTGAAGGGCTACACGGTGATCTCACGTTACATCACCAAGAACAAGGTGACGATGGCGGAACCGGCTGCTGCTGAATGGCAGAATGGTAATATTGTGTTGGTGAGAGGATCATGGAATGAAACCATGATCAGTGAGCTTGAGGCATTCCCTGACGGTGTGCATGACGATATTGTTGATGCGCTGTCGGCTGCGGTGCGTAATCTGCCGGTGTATAACAAACCGGATTATTCAAAGACCGGTATTAAGAATCGTTTTAAAGTGAGATCATGATGAAGATCACGAAAGCAGATTCTGTCTACTACACGATTCTTGATAGCATCTACAACTTTGGGGTTGAGTTAGAAACACGCAATCATCGTGTTAAATCAATGATTGCATTAGGGACATATTTCTTTGATCAATGTCCTTTGGTGACGGTGAGAAAAACAGCCTACATGAAAGCACTTCGTGAGATGGAGTGGTTCATGAGTGGTAATGATAAATGCCCTGATGAGTTGTTGGATTGGTGGGATGGGCAGTTAAATCACTGCGGGTATTATATCAATGGGTATGCAACACAGTTCAGACGACACTCAGGGTATTATGATCAAGTTGAGTTCATCTTGAATGGGTTGATCAATAACCCGAACTCAAGACGATTGGTGATGACGGCATGGCATCCTGGTAATATGGATAGTATTACGCAATCAAACAATAACAAGGATTGCCCGACAACTTGTCATTCAACGATCATTCAATTCTTTGTGCGTAACAAATATCTGTTTATGTCATGTTATCAGCGTAGTGCTGATGTGTTGTTAGGGTTACCACACAACTTTGTGCAGAGTTGGGGGATGCTGATGTATTTCGCGCATCATGCAAATCTAAATGTCGGTGGGATGTATTATACAATCGGTGATGCACATATCTATCTGCATAAATCACACACTGATGTTGTTGAGAACATTATAAGTTATTGTGAGCGCGACTCACTGTTGAATAATGTTGTTGACAACAGCTTTGAATTATGCTATAATCCTTCTGTCAAAACAGACAGGGGTTCTGTACCTAACTTTCTTGCTATGGATTTTAGTATGACGGGCAAGATACCTTATCCGATCATTCAATCACAACGTCCTATTCGATTCTAAGGTAGATCATCATGGATAAGGTGTCGCGACGTTCATTGCTGCAAAGCGAGTTAGCTGTATCACGGATGATGACGTATGTGACATCTATCCCTGATCCTGATGAGATGCTGTCAAAGGCAGGTATTAAAAGATATCAGCTTAGACAACTTGAGTTGGATGATGAGATTTCACAGTGCATCGATACGCGACGCGAGGCTGTGATATCAACGAATTGGAGGGTGGAGCCGTATAATCGCATCGGCAAGTGGGTTGAGAATGCACTCAAGGATCATATTGAGGATGTGATGCGTGGGTGCATGGATGCGCGGTTCTATGGTTATTCTGTCATGGAGATGATGTACAAGAAGGATACTGTAGGAAGGATTGCATTTGATCGCATCGTACTCAAACCGATGGAGTGGTTCAGCCCAACAACTAAAGGCGAATTACTGTACTTCCCTGATGATGGCAGCGGTGGTACGGATGGTGTGAAATGCGATCCATTGAAGTTTCTATTGACGCGCGTTAACTCATCCTATCGCAATCCCTATGGTGAGGCGCTATTGTCACGTTTATGGTTCCCTGTAACATGGCGGCGTGAAGGATGGGGGATGTGGTTGCAGTTCCTTGAAACCTTTGGTGAACCGATTGTATTTGGGTTGGTGCAGGATTATCAGGGCTTTGTCGAAGCCATGACGCAGCAGGGTGTACGATCAACAGTTGCCTTTCAATCAGTTGCTGGTGATGATCATATTGAAACAATCAGTGCATCGACGCCAGGCGAGTTTGATCGCCTCGAACAGGCGATTGTGCGACGTATTCAGAAGTTGATTCTTGGTCAGACACTCACATCAGATGTTGGTGCGAATGGGTCTTATGCAGTTGCTGCGATTCACAATGAAGTGCGTAATGATAAACGTCGCGCTGATATTCGCATGGTGAAACGTGCAGGACAACATCTTGTCAACTGCTTAGCATACATGAATAACTTTGAAGCACCTGAGTTCATCATGTCGGATGATTCAGGTCTTGAGATGCATCGTGCTCAGCGTGATGCTATTCTTGTTAGCGTGCTGCAATCATCTGGGTTGAAGTTTACTAAGGGTTATCTAATTGATAACTATGACATTGACGAAGATGACTTGGATGATGCTGATGAGATGAATGACACTGTTGACACTGTAGGCAACATCGATGATAATAAGGATGATATCGATGAGCAGAGTATTGTCGCAGGTGAGAGTAACATATTAAATCAAAAGAATACGGATGCAGTTAAGAATCAATCTGTTGCGGATGAATAATGAGCTACGATGCCAGCAACATTGTCATTATTGAGCATGATCAACTTAGCAAGTTGTTTATGTTCAGCAGAATCAATGATCTGTGCGAGAGATATACTTCATTTAATACGGTGTTTATTAAGCGATTGGTTGAGGCTTGTCAGTTGTCAGGCTTTGATGAATCATTAGCGATTCAACGATATCTTGATAGAGATAAATCAATCGAGGTTACACCTGAGTTTGTAGAGTGTTATAAAGAACTCATGAATGAATCACGGAGTAGATCAAGATGAGTCGTGGTGGGTCATGGCTGAGACTGAAGGCAACAATGACTGATGACAAGGCATCTGCCGCAATCAAGAAACTGCGAAAGAAAGTTGATAATATATCACCGCTGTTGAGTGATATCGGTACGGCGTATAAGAATGCTGTGCTCAGACGATTCGTTGCAGAAGTTGATCCTGATGGTAGAGCGTGGGCTGATCTCAGCGATGTCACAATCAAGTATAAGAAAAGTCATGGGTCAGTGCTTGGGCCTTACAAGAAAGGTGTATTCAAGGGCAATCTGTTTGCGAATATTCGCTCAAGAACATACAAGAATGAAGTGGTTGTAGGATCGAATGTTGTCTATGCAAAGCGATTCAATTATGGGTATCCTAAGCCCTATCAGCCGCCACGACCCTTCATCGGATTTGATGAGCAAACTAATCTGTTAGTGCTGAAGGCATTAAAAAGACAATTTAAAATTAGATAGTAGTTCAACGATACACTACTGAGGTGCAGGTGATGAAGAAAGTAAACACTCTTGATGATATCGTTGACTTCATGAAAAGAACGTTGAACCTCGATGATCGAGCAGTGAACGACATCTCAAACAAGATATCTTATGAGTTTGGTGGGGAGTTCATGTATATCAGTAGAACACATAAAAAGATCAATCGTGACAATGAGATCAGAAAGCGATTTAATGGTAGGAATATCAATAACCTATCAAGCGACTATAACCTAACCGCACGTCAAATATACAACATTATCAAAAAAAAGGTTTGACTTATTCTGCGTATTTTGTTATAATGGCACCTTAACATAATGAAATAAGGTGCTGTTATGAAAAAGAGCAGTCTCACTGAGATGCAAGTAGATGTTATGAATACGCTGCTTGCATTCTATCAATCTGACGAAAACTCCTATCATACGCTTGATGATATCATGCGTGGTCTGTTTAACAAAACTGATCATGTGTTCTACAAGCGTGATAATATTCGTAAGTGCATCAGTCGCCTAGAAGTATATGGGTTTATTGAGATCATCAACGATAAACCGAACAAGTATCGACTCAGCCCAAGTGGTGTTTATTGCATCTCTGCAAAGCCTGTTGATCAGATCAGGTCTGAGCCTGCTGCAACCTATGAAGTAGACACTTCGTATTATGATCAAATCGTTATCGATGATGTCTCGAATGAGATCATTAACAGCAATCTTGATCTGAAGTTTCACAAAGATTCAATGTCTTGCAGCGAAGAACCTGTATCAGGTGAGTTGATTGAGCAACCTGAAAACGATGTTGTTGTGCTGAATACTCTTGAGAATGATATCTGTGCAATCATCGGTTGTATTGATGGAGTGAGTTATAAGCACATCAAGCAGATTGCTTCACTACTCAATAACGCAAGTGTTGACAAATGCAGTCATTCATGCTATAATACACACACACTGAATGATAACTTGAATCGTTTATTAGATGCATTCAGTTGGTTTGTAGGGGCAAGCACTGAGTTGACTCGTGCTTCTACTGAATGCTCTGAGATCATGAAAGACATGATTCATACCTTCAATAAGGATGACTCAAATGAAATTGGATAAGTGGACAGCTAAGGCGCTTGTTGCAATAAACAATCTGTCAAAGGACAACACTGATCTTTACTTCGATATCAGCAGCATTTCTTCTGAAGTCTGGAAGATTAACAGGGATCGAAGGGTCAATTACATGTACATGAATATCAGCAAGGCAGTGAGTGTGCTTTGCAAGTATGATCTACTTGACACAAAAGGCAATGGCTACAGGATCAATGCTAAGGGATTGGTTATTTTAAATGACTCATTGAGTTTCATTCGCTCAATGAATATTGAACTTTGAGGATATCATCATGAACGAAACTGTAAACACTCGCGTTGATCATTCTGCTATGACGGTTGATGAGATTGAGGATCGCATCATTGAAGTAGCTGAATGTATTGCATCGATTAAATCACAGCTTGAGAATGCTAAGTCGCGTGCTGCGCGTGACAAGGAATACAGCAACTCTGATTGGTTTAATCGTGCGCGTTATTCACTGCGTAAGTATGGGATTGAACATCAATTACTGATGCGTGAGCTAGGGAAGCGTAAGAAGCAGGCAAATGAAGGCAATGACTTCTATCGCACTTTCTTTGAGGTCGTCAAAAGTGAATTTGAAAAGGATTTAATTGACGACTTGATTCATGAGACAACGCTTCGTTTAAACACGAAAGCAAGCTAAACAGTGTGCCGACATAGCTCAATTGGATAGAGCAATGGACTTCTAATCCATAGGTTGCGGGTTCAAATCCCGCTGTCGGTACCATCACAATTCGAGTATAAGTCATGATTAAATTACGCAAGTGGGAATTCGTTGTCTTGATTCATATATGCTGAGCATCGATTATGCAAACACTTGAGTGTCAAGAAGATTATCAGTCTGCATTGGATAGGATTAGTTTGCTGATGGAGAGTGATCCCGATCCAGATTCTGCTGAAGGAAGGGAGTTGTGTGAGTTAAGCGATTGTGTCAGTGAATACGAAGACAAGCTCTACACAGAAAAAGAGTATCAATATGCTGAATATTGTGATAAGCTCTATGTGTTTGCGGTCTGATCGTTAAAAGCTTTGAGCATTTTGTAAGCGATATCTGACCGCTATGCGTCTGGCATGGGCTACGTGTTGGACAGCGAGTTTGAGGGAAATCCATGAGAGCACTACAGACAAAATGCACGCGGTGCGCGAAAACGTTTTTCATTGCCGCACCGAAAGAGAATCGCGCGGTATGCCCATGGTGCGGTGAGCCGGAGTTGATTTT
>Ga0116170_10005108_pt1 | contig 11833 bp, 5 predicted proteins | sample AD_JPNHW1_MetaG_FD_89797 | JGI IMG/M metagenome (GOLD analysis project Ga0116170, IMG submission 89797) | Active sludge microbial communities of municipal wastewater-treating anaerobic digesters from Japan - AD_JPNHW1_MetaG | ecosystem: Engineered > Bioreactor > Anaerobic > Digestate | place... | reverse complement strand
TTCCACCTCTTCCCATTCCGAACAGAGAAGTTAAGCCCAATCACGTCGATGGTACTGCGTTAATAGTGGGAGAGTAGATAGCCGCCGTTTTTATGAAAGTCCCTTACAAGAAATTGTAAGGGACTTTTTTTGTATTATAATAAGTATTAGCTGTCAGATGTTAAGGTTTTTAGAAAGGGTTTAGCGATTTCAAACCGCTATCTTAAAGAGTGTGTTTAATCGTGTGACCAAAAAATAGAATCCTGTTAGAAATAGTGAGATAAGAAAAAAACGTGATCCCCAAAATCCGGAATCGAAATGTTATTGTATCATTGTAATTTAAAAGGATATTTTAAAAAATATATTTTTGTAGTTTTGAGATACAAAATATTTTAATTTTGTTTTTACGCTTAATATCTAAGAGTTAATTCTTTAAAAACAGACAAAATTCAAGTTGAAGATGCAACATTTTGGTTGATATATTACAAAAAGACCAATGCATTGAGTTAAATTTGCGACGAAATAAAGCAAAAATATGAACAAACTTAATATCCTCATAAAGTCACTCTCATATAAACTGATTTATAGTTTTATTTTTGTATGTGCAACACAGTTGACGAGTTACTCACAGACAAAACATAATTTCGACTCTTTGCTTTCGGAACTCGATAAAACGATAGACAAATCACAAATTTATATCCAAAAAAGAGAGGAAAGAATAGGATTACTCAGATCTAAATTAAAAAATACACCTCCATTATCAGCTCAAGAGTATGATATCAACAACAGGTTATATGCTGAATATCAACCATACATTTGCGACTCAGCGCTACATTATCAAAACAAAAACATAGAAATTGCGATTCATTTAAAAGACATTCATCGCGAATACGAGAGCAAGATTAAGGTTGCTTTCCTTATGGGTTCGACCGGTATGTATATGGAAGCAGTAGACCTGCTTAAAACCATTGACCGGCAAAAACTACCAGAATCGTTACTGGTAAATTATTATTATACCTATCTCCGGGTGTATAACGAACTTGCGTTTTATACACAAGACCAAAAAAGTTCAGAAAACTACTGGAAAATGAGTGGCAATATAGACAGAGAATTGAAACGGGTTATTGATAAGGAGAGTAACCTGTATTTGCAGCTTAAAGAAGATAGCGTCAGAAATTCACAGGATTTTGACGGAGCATTGAAAATAAATGACATTTGGCTGCTTCACGCCGGTGAAGGAACACCTGATTATGCCCTTGCCACATTCCACAGAGCCATAATCAATCTTTGGAAAGGTAACAAAGAGGAATACAAATACAATCTGATTTTATCGGCTATTGCCGACATACAATCGGCAATTAAAGATCAGGCATCGCTCAGAATGCTGGCCGAAATGCTGTACGATGAAGGAGATATTGATAGAGCATATAACTATATCCGCTTTTCGTGGAATGCGACAGTTTTTTACAATGCCAAGTTACGGAGTTTGCAAACAGCAACCATTCTTTCGTTAATTGACAAAACCTATCAGGGTAAAATTGAAAATCAAAAAAGCAAACTCCAGAATTATCTGATTCTAATAAGTTCGCTTTTTGTGCTGTTGGCTGTTGCGCTGTTGGTGATTTTTAAACAGAACAAACGGTTAGCCAATGCAAAAGCAGAACTTCAGAATGCAAATTCTGAACTTAACAATCTGAACGAAGAACTTAACAAGGTTAACGAAGATCTGACATTACTAAACCTGATGCTCAACAAAGCAAACAATGAACTATCTGATTCGAACAAAATAAAAGAGGTTTATATTGGGAGGTTTATTGAACTTTGTTCCGTTTACATTAATAAAATTGATGATTTCAGACGGAAAGTTAACGCAAAAATAAAAGATGGTAAAGTAAAGGACGCCCAGATGTTATGCCAATCGCAAGACGTTATGGATGAAGAGTTTGAAGAACTGTATTATAATTTCGACAATGCTTTTCTACAACTTTTCCCCGATTTTGTAGAGAAAGTTAATGAACTTCTTAACGAGGATTACAAATTTATACTGAAAAAGGGAGAATTACTAAACCCCGAACTGCGTATCATTGCACTTATACGATTGGGAATAAATGATGGCACGAAAATCTCATTATTTTTGCGATACTCGTTAACCACTATTTATAACTTTCGAACAAAAACAAAAAACAGAACATTCCTTCCGAAAGAGGAATTTGATGCACGCATATTACAAATACAGTAAAAACCATTGTTATTTTCATATACAACTGAATCTCTTGCATTTAATAAAACAAGATAAATAACCAATGTTGTGTTTAAGTTAAAGTGGTTTTTAATGTTTTCATAAGCAGAAAAGTTAATTATGTGAATCTTCTGAAAATGTTTTACTTTTTCATATACCGAATATACTACTTTTTTAGCTCTTGAGATTTTTTATAATTGACACATATTCAGGTTTATAACCTGATAAATGGTCCGATTTATCCTACTTTTTGAAGTCATATACTGAATTACAAAGATATTAAGGTATATTTTTGTTGTGCCAAAAAACACACAAATTTATACCATAATGAGAAAAATCTACTTTCTGCTCATTTTCTTTCTTCCTTTTTTACTCCATGCACAAACCAATTTTGTGCGTGCTTCTGGTAAACAAATAGTCGATCCTCAAGGTGTCAATCTGATACTCCGAAGTATAGGTACAGGTAACTGGATGCTACAGGAAGGCTACATGATGCAAACAGCATCGGTGGCAGGTACTCAACACGAATTAAAAAAGAAACTAACCGATTTAATAGGTACAGAAAGAACCAATCAATTTTACAGCACCTGGCTCGATAATCATTTCCGTAAAATCGACGTCGATTCCATGGCCCGCTGGGGTTTCAACTGTGTCCGTCCCGCTCTGCACTACAATTTGTTTACGCTTCCTATCGAAGATGAACCTGCACAAGGAGTTAATACCTGGGTCGAAAGTGGCTTTGTACGCCTCGATAGTCTGGTTGCATGGTGTGCTGCCAATAAAATGTATGTCATGCTCGACATGCACGGTGCACCCGGAGGCCAGGGCAAGGATGCGGCAATCTCAGACTACGATGCTTCGAAACCCTCGCTTTGGGAAAGCGAACTCAATAAAGCAAAGCTGATTGCTCTATGGCGAAAAATTGCTGAGCGCTACGCCAACAATCCATGGATTGCGGGCTATGATCTGATCAATGAAACCAACTGGAAATTTCCCGAAGGAAATAATTCACAATTGCGTTCGCTATACGGACGCATCACAACGGCTATTCGCGAAGTGGATAAAAATCACATGATTGTGATCGAAGGTAATTGGTTTGCTAACGACTTTTCGGGACTTACACCAGCCTGGGATAACAATATGGCATACAGTTTTCATAAATACTGGACTGTAAACAATACCGCCTCGATACAATGGGTGCTCGACCAGCGTAACAACGCCAATTGTCCCATCTGGTTGGGTGAATCGGGCGAAAATTCAAATCGCTGGTTTACTGATTGTATTGAAATGATGGAGAAAAACAATATTGGATGGTCGTTTTGGCCGGTAAAAAAAACGGGTATCAACAATGTTATGAGAGTTACCACCAACAGCGATTATAGCGATTTGATAAACTATTGGAAAGGAACAGCATCAAAACCAACAGCCGACAAAGCATTTCAGGCTGTAATGACCTTTGCCGATAATCATAAACTGGAGAATTGTGTTATTCAGCGAGACGTCATTGATGCCATGATTCGTCAACCGCAAACCACCGAAACAATACCGTTTAAACAACACAGCACCGCAAGTACAATTTATGCGGTGGATTACGATTATGGAAGGGCCGGATATGCCTATTTCGACAATAATGATGCTGATTATCATTTGAGCAATAATAATAACACCTCGTGGAATAAAGGTTACGCATACCGCAACGATGGTGTGGATATTGAAAATTGCTCCGATGCTGTAACCAATGGTTTTCATGTGGGTTGGGTAGAAGATGGTGAATGGATGCAGTACAGCATCGAATCGCCCGAAACAATGACTTACAATGTATTACTCCGATATGCGAGCCAGAGTGCAACAGCAAAAGTGTATATAGAAATAAATGGCAAAAGAGCATCCAAAACCGTTTCACTGTCACCTTCGGGCAGTTGGACTACATGGCGTACAGCTGCCATTACTAATGTTATTGTTCCAGCAGGTACGATAAAATTAAAACTTGTTTTTGAGCAGGGAGGAGCAAATATCAATTATTTCCAATTCAAAAACCCAAAAACAACCGACAATACCGCATTTGAAATGCTGAGTGCCGAAACAGCAAAATGGGCAGACGAGGTTACACTTCAGATGAACAAAAATGTGAATTCACTCACAGGTAATCCATTTACGATTACTCTGGATGCCAAACCGGTAACCATTGTTTCTACTACAATAGATGCGGCCGATAATACAAAAGTGGACTTAAAAATAGCAGATCCAATCCTGTCGACAAATACATTGAAAATAAGTTATATAGCTGCAGATTGTATGAGTGGTTCACAGTCGCTTACTCCTTTTCAAAATGCAGATGTGACCAATCTCATCTTTCAGAACAAAATCATTCCAGGTAAAATTGAGGCTGAAGATTTTACATATAACAATGGATTTTCGTTCGAACCCTGTACCGACACCGGTACAGGATTAAATACTTCGTATGCTGCAGTCAATAAGTATTTAGATTATTATGTGTGGGTTGAAAACAGTGGAAATTATTCAATGGATTTTCGAATTTCAGTAAATACTCCTACAGCTCAGATAGCCGTACTGAAAGATGAAAACGGTTCAATGGTTCCGATTAAATCCGTTTCGTTTGCTAATACAGGAGGCTGGCAAAACTGGCAAACCCAATCGGCAATTGTAACGCTTACAGCCGGAAAAAATATCATTCGCCTGTTATCGCGCACCGATGGTTATAATCTGAACTGGATTCAGTTTGGTCTGCTTACTCCTGTTCATTCTCCCGAATTTCTACAAATGTCAATATACCCGAACCCTTCGCGTGGTTCGTTTTTCATACAGTTCAACGACGGGAAATCCCGCTCTGTCACCTTACTCGATATGCAAGGAAGGTTTGTTAGCTGTTACTCCACAAAGTCAGATCTTGAGAAAATTGATGTTTTGGGCCTTCAGCCTGGAATGTACGTTGTGAAAGTCAACGATGCTCAGAATGTAATTACAAAAAAACTTCAAATTATCTGACCAGAAATCGGGTGTTTCCGGACTATAACATCAATATGAGTTAAAATTAAAAATTACGATATAAAGAATGAAAAAATCATTTACAAAATTAATTTTTCTGTTTTCCATGTTATTGCTGTCTCAGTTCTCATTTGCTCAGACAAGTTTGGTAAAAGGGGTGGTTGTGGACAAAGAGGGCAATCCGCTCCCCGGAGTAACAGTCTTGAAATTGGGTTCCGGGAACGGAGCACTTACTTCCATTGATGGAAAGTATGCCATTTCAAATTTAAGCGAAAATGACACGTTGCGATTTTCGTATGTGGGATTCAACAGTCAGTTCATCAGAGTGGGTATGCAGACGGTGATAGATGTTGTTATGCTGGAATCGGCAAGTGCACTGGAAGAATTGCAGGTGGTGGCATTTCAAACGCAGAAAAAAAACAGCGTTATAGGTTCAATCAATACGGTGAACCCAGCTGAATTAAAAATAGCGCCAACCAACCTGACCAATGCATTGGCCGGAAAGATTGCAGGAGTTATTTCGTATCAGCGCTCAGGCGAACCGGGTCAGGACAATGCCGAATTTTTTATTCGTGGTGTAACTTCTTTTGGTTATGCCAACAGTCCGCTTATATTGATTGATGGACTGGAAGTGTCTACAACTGATTTGGCCCGTATAGAACCAGATAATATTGCCAGTTTTTCCATAATGAAAGATGCCACAGCCACTGCACTTTATGGTGCTCGCGGCGCTAACGGCGTTATCCTTGTAACTACTAAAACTGGTAAAAAGGGCAAAGCCAACATCTCCGTTCGTATTGAGAATTCAATTACATCTCCTACCATGACGAATGAGTTTTTGGGAGGAGTGGAGTATATGGAATTGTATAACAAAGCGTTGCGTACGCGTGACCCCGAAGCACTGCTTTATTATTCGAAAGATAAAATTGAAGGTACCCGAAACGGACTTAATCCGCAAATTTATCCAAATGTGGACTGGTACAGCGAACTTTTTAAATCCACAGTGCAAAACCAGAAAGCAAACATGAGTGTAAGCGGAGGTGGCGAAGTGGCTCAGTATTATTTATCGGTTTCATATACAGATGAAAAAGGTTTGTTGAAAGTGGATAAAATGAATAATTTTAACAACAACATCAACATCAAACGCTATAATCTCAGGGCCAATATTGATGTAAATCTTACAAAATCAACCAAAGCAATGGTTAAGTTTTACTCGCTCATCGACAGATACAACGGTCCTCAAAACGATGCCGGAAGCATATTCTCGATGGTGATGCAGGCCAATCCTGTAAATTTTCCCAAATATTACGACAAGGATGAAAGTACACAATTTGTAAATCATGTGTTATTTGGCAACAAGGGGAATGGCGGATATCCAAATCCTTATGCGGAAATGGTACGCGGTTACAAAGATCGTTTTTCATCAACCACCACAGCTCAGTTTCAGCTTGAGCAGGATTTGAGCATGATAACCAAAGGTTTGAAGTTGCGTGGAATGGCATCGCTCAATTCCTATAGTTTGAGTGAAGTTGCCCGTGGTTTCGCTCCGTTTTACTATGGTTTGAAGGAAGTGGATGGCGAATCGGGTGTAATTCACACAGTGGAGCAAATAAGCGAAGGAACCGAATATCTGACAACCGGAACAAGCTACAAAACGGCAAATAACAGCTTTTATTTCGAAGGAGTTGCACAATACAACCGTGTTTTTGGTGATAAACATGATGTGGGAGGCTTGCTGGTAGGGTACGCCCGTGAGTTGCTGACCGATGCAAGCAACGATGTGTATTCTTCGCTGCCATTCCGGAATATGGGTTTATCCGGGCGTGCAACTTATGCTTACGACAACAGATATTTTGCTGAGTTGAACTTTGGTTACAATGGTTCCGAGAAATTTTCGAAACAAAACCGCTATGGTTTCTTTCCTTCCGCAGGTTTGGGCTGGGTGGTTACAAACGAAAAATTCATACCCGCATCGCTGAAAAAAACAATCTCAAATCTCAAATTCAAAGCTACCTATGGTTTGGTAGGTAACGATGCCATTTCGAGCAATCGTTTCTATTATTTGTCGTCAGTCAATCTGAACGATGCCGGTAAAGGTCATGTGTGGGGAGAGGATTTTGGAAACAGTTATAACGGCTACAACATCAACAGTTATGCAAATCCCGAAGTTACGTGGGAAGTGGCCGAAAAAACGAATTTTGGTATGGAACTCGGATTGTTCAACGATGTGAACATACAGATTGATTATTTCACCGAAAACAGAACTAACATTTATATGTGGCGCGATTATATTCCAGCCACCATGGGACTTACAGCGCCTATTGCCAGTAATATAGGCAAAGCAGAGTCTCATGGTATTGATGGCTCTGTAGATTATAAAGTCATTTTAAACAAAGACCTATGGATAACTTCCCGCGTGAATTTCACCTATGCAACCAATAAAATTATTGAAAACGGTGAGCCACAATATCCTTATCCGTACATGAGCAACATTGGTCAACCGATGAATCAGCCGCGTGGTCTCGTTGCTGAGCGATTGTTTATTGATGAGCTGGATGTGCTGAATTCGCCCGTGCAATACAATCAGATGGGAAGTTATATGGCAGGAGATATCAAATATGTGGATGTAAATAATGATGGAAAAATTGACGACTCCGACATGGTTCCGATTGGATTCCCTACGGTACCTGAAATAGTGTATGGATTTGGATCCTCTGTGGGTTACAAAAATATTGATTTTTCATTCTTCTTTCAAGGTTCAGGTCGTTCATCGTTTTTTATCGATCCAAAGTCCATTTCTCCTTTTGTAAACGAGCGTAACGCATTAAAAATTATTGCAGACAATCATTGGTCCGACGAGAATCCAGATCCAAAAGCATTTTGGCCCCGTATGTCGGTTAATGCAGTTGCAAACAACGAAAAACCTTCTACCTGGTGGTTGCGCGATGGTAGTTTACTTCGTCTGAAAAGTGTGGAACTGGGTTATTCGTTGCCCCAAAAACTACTGGATAAAATGAATGTGGAAAAGGCACGGTTTTATATTTCGGGAACCAATTTATTTGTGTTTAGCAAATTCAAACTGTGGGATCCCGAAATGGGTGGAAAAGGACTGGGATATCCTCCTCAAAAGATTATTAACATCGGATTGAACTTTAATTTCTAATTTGCACAAATGAACACAATCAAAATGAGAAAAACATATTTATTCTTCGCAATTATTTCAACCTTTGCATTGAACGGTTGCGACAATTATCTGGATATAGTGCCTGACAAAACGCAGGAAATTGAACTTATGTTCGAGCGAAAAGAGGCCGCATACCGTGCGTTGGCTACCTGTTACCATTATCTGCCTCAGGAAGATGGTGTTTACTCAACGAGCGCTTTTGCGTCGGATGAGTTAACCACACCCATTGCCAAAGAAACTCCGGGTGTGGAGCTTATGCGTGGCAAACAATCGGTCGACAATCCCATAATGGGACTTTGGGATGACACTTATCCCTATGGCCGATCACAGGAATCGCTTTTCAAAGCCATCAGAGCGTGCAATATTTTTATCGAAAACATTGATATGGTAAAAGATATGAAAACGGAGGAAAAGCAGACCTGGAAATCGGAAGTGATTTTTCTAAAGGCTTATTATCATTTCCTGCTTTTCCGCCAGTATGGTCCAATTCCTATTATCGATGTGAATTTACCAATTACTGCTGGTGTAGAAGATGTTCGCATCAAACGTAAACCGGTCGATGAGGTAGTTGAATACATTGTTTCAACCATTGATAAGTCAGTTGAGCATCTGCCCACACGTATTACCTCTTCAAACGATTATGGAAGAATTGATAAACTGATTGCCTATTCCATCAAGTCGCGAGTACTGTTGTATGCTGCAAGCCCTTTGTTCAATGGCAATGCCACTTTTTATGATACATTTAAGGATAAAGATGGTGTAAAATTATTCAATACCACTTACGATAAAGAAAAATGGAAAAAAGCCCTCGATGCTGCTGAATATGCCTTGCAACTAGCTGAGGCCAATAATGTGAAGTTATATGAATTCAGCGGTGTTGTGCCAACTTTTGATACGCTCGATATCAAGCAACCCGAGGTGAAAGCCCTTTACAATTACCGCTACATGTTTACCGAGCGTTGGAATTCAGAACTGATCTGGGGAAATTCAAATCCAGTGAATAATGGTCAATGGTGGTCGCTACAAGCTGCATCAATGATGATAAATCCGGATGCATCGGCAAATGAAGCTGCCTGGCAATGGACATCGCCAACTATTCAGGCTGCAGAAGCTTATTATACCAAAAATGGCTTACCTATTGACGAAGATCTGACTTTTAAATACACAAATCGATACAGTTTGGCTCGTGTAACCGATGCTGATAAATATCATGCCATGACAGGAAGTACCATCATGATACCGAATCTGCATTTAGGTCGTGAACCCCGTTTTTACGCTTCGATAGGTTTTGATAAAGGCATTTACCGTACATGGGGACAAAAATGGAATCTTGCGATGAAAAAAGGTGAAGCTTACGGTCGTCGTGGTAATACAAACGACTATGTGATCACCGGATATGTATTGAAGAAAGTGTGTCATCCAAATTCTGAAGGCGATGCCTACAATAAGCTGGTGGCCTATCCCTGGCCCATCATCAGATTGGCCGAACTTTATCTGAATTATGCGGAAGCCTACAACGAATACTACGGACCCGATCAGAAAGTATATGATGCACTGAATAAAGTGCGGATCCGTTCGGGCGTGCCAACCGTCGAGCAGTCCTGGGGAAATCCGGCTCTTGCCAAAACATTGAATAAGCACAAAACACGTGATGGATTGCGAGAAATTATTAAGCAGGAACGCCGTATTGAGCTGGCTTTCGAAGGTCACCGAAATTTTGATGTTCGCCGCTGGAAAGAAGCTGATAAGTATTTCAATATTCCTGTAACCGGCTGGAGCGTTGATGGTTCAACTACAAACACTTTTTATGTTGTGAAAACTGTTGGCCAGCGATCGTTTATAACTCCACGCGACTATTTACACCCGATTAAATACAATGAAATGATTGTAAATTCAAATCTGGTACAGAATCCGGGTTGGTAGAATAGAGCAAAGAGCAAAGAGCAAAGAGCAAAGAACAAAGAACAAAGACAAAAGATTATTTTAATAATATCAATTTATATACACATGAAAAAAAAATATATATACATACTTCTTCTAACCATAATTGTATTTACAGCGTGCAATGAGGAAGTTTTGGATACAACCGCACCCGGTAAGGTGACGGATATTAGCTACAAACCTACGAACGGAGGTGCTATTCTGACATTTACTGCACCCGACGACAACGACCTGTTGTATGTAAAGGCCGTTTATACGAATTCACTGGGCAAAGAAGTGTTCAAAGTGACCAGTCATTACGGCGATTCAATCGAAATTGATGGTTTCAAAGATGCTGCGCCTCAAAAAGTAAAATTGTATGCCGTTGACCGAAGTGATAATGTTTCGGAAGCTACTGAAATTGAAGTGACTCCTCTGAAATCGTTTATTTACCTTGTTCAGGAAAGTATTCAGCTTAAAGAACAATTGGGCGGTGTGCGCATTACCTGGCAAAATCCCGATCAGAAAACGGTGTTCGTTTATGTCAGTTTCACTAAAAACGGCAAAACCTACGAGCGCATACTTTCATCCGCTTTAAGTGCTCCTGTGCTGATGATCAGAGGGCTCGAACCTGAGGAATATAATTTCTCGGTTACTGTTGAGGACTTCAATGGAAACAAAACCGATAAGGTCATTGTGGGAAGTTACAAACCACTTCTGGAACAGAAAATCGATAAGTCAACATGGAAAGTCCTTCAAAACCTCTCTGTGGACGGCGATAAATGGGAGGGAACCCTTGCCAGTTTTTGGGATGATGTGGTCGATACCAAGGAGTCAGCTGCGGACAATAGTTACTTCATTATTAATCGCGACGATAATGGCGGTATGCTTAAATGGCCGCTCGATATAGTGGTGGATTTGAATAAAACCGTAGTTATAAACCGATTTGTGGTGTGGCAGCGTGCTTTTGCGTATGTAAATGCTGAGCAGAATGGAGTAAGCACCGACTACTATTATTACAAAGAAGAAAATATGAAATCATTCTCAGTTTCAGTAAGTAACGATAAACTTACTTGGACTTCGCTGGGTACTTTCGACATTGGCGACCCGCGCGATGCCGCCGGAGTTATTTCGCCCGCTAAATACAAAGAAGCTATAGATGGACATGAGTTTAATCTCGAATCGGTTTCTCAACCTTTCAGGTATCTGAAATTCAGTGTGTTGTCCAACTATGGTAGCGAAACCAATGTGTACGGTTCTGAAATAACGCTTTACGGATTAGATAATCAACAATAATTTTTTGAAAAAATGAAAACAATTAAAATAATCGGCTTTTTATTGATAGCCCTGTTCTTTGGTAATTGTGAGGGAATGGACGATAATTATAAAGATTACCTGACTGACGTAAAGGTTTATTCTCCACGGGTTACTGACTTGACTGTAGTGTCGGGTTTGAAAGAAGTGACTTTGTACTGGAAAAATCCTCAGGGTAAAATTGCAGTGAA